>ERZ1292633.1446-Hain-H41-02um-R1-1446-length-25678-cov-5_pt1 | contig 25678 bp, 26 predicted proteins | sample MGYA00564406_ERZ1292633 | MGnify/ENA primary metagenome ERZ1292633 (study PRJEB36523, sample SAMEA6512639) | groundwater metagenome | collected 2019-01-08 | study: AquaDiva: Metagenomics assemblies of 32 groundwater samples | reverse complement strand
CACGACAACCGGAATCACAATCCGGGACTCTAACCAGCTGAGCTACGCCCACCATAACTGATGATCAAGTCACCGGTTATTATACCCGCGAAGAATCTATATGCTCCACTCGGAAATGGCGCGCCCGGCAGGAATCGAACCTGCGACCCCCAGCTTAGAAGGCTGGTGCTCTATCCGTTGAGCTACGGGCGCCGGCGAAACGCCCGTCATTACATCCCAAGCGTACCCTGCGTGCAATTATCAAAATTGGTCGGGGTAGAGGGATTTGAACCCCCGACACCCTGCTCCCAAAGCAGGTGCGCTACCAGGCTGCGCTATACCCCGATCGGTGCATCACGCCAGGCGCCGGAGTCACCACATCCGTCTCCGGAAAGCCCCTGTTCTGGCTGGCCCGGGCGGCGCGAGGGCGGAACTATACGCACCACCCCCGGGACCGTCAATCTGACGTGGCCATGATTATAAGCTATAAATGCAGGCGCCGCGCTTGGCGCACCACCGGGGCGCATGCGATGATTCATCGGCGCATTGAGCGCGCCGGGCCTGAAAAAAGATGAGCGCACGCCTCCTCGACGGAAAGAAAATCGCACAAGAATTGCGCGCCCAGATCAAAGAACGGGTGGACCGCCGCCTGCGCGAAGGCCGACGTCCTCCGGGGCTCGCGGTCCTCAAGGTCGGCCACGAAGCCGCCTCCGAGGTTTACGTGCGCAACAAGCGCCAGGCCTGCGCCGAGGCCGGTTTCTGCTCCTTCGACTACGACCTGCCGATCGAGGCGACCCAGGAAAAGCTCCTGTCCCTCATCGATCAGATGAATGACCATCCCGACGTGGACGGGATCCTGGTACAGCTGCCGCTGCCGAAACAGATCGACCAGACCACCGTCATCGAACGCATCAGTCCTTCCAAGGACGTGGATGGATTTCATCCTTATAACATCGGCCGCCTCGCGCAGCGCATTCCGCTTCTGCGCCCCTGCACTCCCTACGGCATCATGCGCCTGCTCGAGGCCACCGGTGAATCCCTGGAAGGCAAGGAGGCCGTGGTCGTGGGCGCATCCAATATCGTGGGGCGCCCGATGTCGCTCGAACTATTGCTCGGCGGCTGCACCGTTACCATTTGCCACCGGTTCACGCGCAACCTGCCGGCGCATGTCGCGCGCGCCGACGTGCTCGTGGTCGCGGTGGGGAAGCCCGGCATGGTCAAGGGCGAATGGATCAAGCCCGGCGCCATCGTGATTGATGTCGGCATCAACCGGCTGCCGAACGGCAAGCTGACCGGCGACGTGGAATTCGCTGCCGCCCGGCAACGCGCCAGCTGGATTACGCCCGTGCCCGGCGGCGTGGGTCCGATGACCGTCGCCACATTGTTGCTGAACACGCTTGAGGCGGCAGAACTCCGGGAAGCGAAACAGTGATAATATCCCTCTATCTGTTCGTCATTGATCCGGAACCACCGCTGTGAACCCGCCTCATCACTCATCCGCCGCGAGCGCCTCATCGCGCAAGCTGGTGCAAATCGATACCGCCCGTCTTTACCGCGATAACATCGGCGCGGAAGGCATCACCACCGCGGAGCTGGACGAGCTTGCCCCGGAACTCAGACGAATCCACCAGACCGTGATGACGCAGTCGCGGGGCGGACTCGATGCTGAGTTTGCCTGTCTCGATCTGCATGCCACCATGCCCGATTCGCTGGCTTCCATCGAGACCATGGCGGCGGCGATACGACATTTTGAAGATGTCGTCGTCATCGGCATCGGCGGTTCCAGTCTCGGCGCCAAGGCCGTGCATCACGCCATGACGGCGGTGCGTCCGGACGCGTCCGCGCCCAGACTGCATTTTCTGGAAAACATCGATCCCTACCGTTTGCGTACCATCCTGCAAAACCGGATGGCCGAAAAAGTCGGGGTCATCTGCATCAGCAAGTCGGGCGGGACCGTCGAGACCGCCATCCAGTACCTGATCCTGCGCGAATGGCTCGAAAAGGAACTCGGCAAAGACAAGGCGCGCGCGCGCCAATGGCTCGTCACCGATCCTGCCAGCGGCTGGTTGCGCGAACTGGCCGGGCGCGAGGGCCTCCCGTCGCTGCCGGTGCCACCCAAGGTCGGCGGTCGTTTCTCCGTGCTCACCGCCGTGGGCCTGCTGCCGCTGGCCGTCGCCGGCGTGGACATCCGCACACTGCTCGCCGGCGCGGCGGACAACGCCGGGCGCTGCGCCACCGATGACGTCCGCGCCAACCCGGCGCTGGAAATCGCCGCCCTGTTCTATCTTCTTGACGTTAACAAGAACAAGCGCGTGTCGATCATGATGCCCTACGCCGATCCGCTGGAACTCATCGTGGACTGGTACCGGCAGTTGTGGGCCGAGTCGCTGGGCAAGCGCATGGAAACGCGGCCGGGCCGCCCACCCGCCGGCACGCTGCCGGTGCGCGCCATGGGCGCGGTGGACCAGCACAGCCAGTTGCAGATGTATCTCGAATCGCGCCTCGACAAAATATTCACCTTCCTCGCGCTCGATTCCTGGGATCAGGATTTTTCGATCCCGCTGCCGGAAGAAAACCGGAAATATTTTCCGTATCTGGCGGGGAAAAAGATGAGCCAGGTCCTCGAGGCCGAATTCCAGGCCACGCGCCAAGTCATCGCGGAGACCGGCCACCCCAATATGACACTGCGCCTGCCCGCGCTCAATGAACATGTGCTTGGCCAGCTGATCGATCTTTACCAACGCGCCACGGTGTACGCCGGCCTGCTCTACGGCATCAACCCGCTGGACCAGCCCGCCGTGGAAAAAGGCAAGCAACTTGCAATTAAGCTGCTCGGCGGTGGCCGCTCCGCGTAAATCCGCGCCCCGACGCGGCGCTCGCGTCAATGGGGGACTGAAGAGTCTGCTTCGTCGCCGGCGATCCGGACAGAGCAGCATCTCCAATGCATTGTGGTCCAAAACCCTGCGCACATCTCCCTATGCGCGCTCCCTGACCGAACCGGATCGGGAACGGTTGCGCGAACTCGCTAACCAGCTCTTGCGCGCAAAATCCTTCTCGGGAGCGGCGGGCCTCGTCGTGACGAACGCCATGCGCGCACGCATTGCGCTGCACGCCTGCCTGCCCATACTCAACCTCGGCCTCGATTACTACGCCGACTGGAGTTCGATCGTGATCTATCCCGGCGATTTCCGGGTGCACGATGAGTACATGGACGAGCACGGCGTCGTGCACCGCGAGATCATGGATCTCTGCGGCCAGTCCCTGTCCCACGGTCCGATGGTGCTTTCCTGGGAAGCCATGCGTGCGGAAGACAGGACGCCGGACGATCACGATCTCGTGATCCATGAATGCGCCCACAAGCTGGATGTGCTCAACGGTGACGCCAACGGCTTCCCGCCGCTGCACGCGGACATGGACGGGCGTGGATGGGCGCGTGATTTTCAGGCCGCTTACAATCGGTTCTGCGCAACATTGGAGACAGGTAATGACAATACCATCGACCCTTACGCCTCCGAAGACCCCGCGGAGTTTTTTGCCGTCGCGAGCGAGACCTTTTTCACCGCGCCCGGCCTGATAAACGATAAATTTCCGGCGGTGTACACACAGTTGCAGCGCTTCTACCGCCAGGATCCCAGCCAGCTCATGTCCCGGGAGCACTCATGATTCCCCTGCACGACGATAATCCCACCACGATACTACCGCTGGTGACAATCGCCTTCATCGTCCTTTGTTCACTCGTCTTCCTCTGGCAGATTTCGCTCGGCGGCCGGGGTTTCGAGGCAGCCGTATTGAGTCTGGGTGCGATTCCGGCCGCGCTGTTTGGGGACAAAACGCTGCCGCCGGAACTGGCGCTGGTACCGCCCACGCTGACGGTATTCACCTCCATGTTCCTTCACGGCAGCTGGATGCACCTGATCGGCAACATGCTGTATCTGTGGATTTTCGGCAATAACGTCGAGGACGCCATGGGTCATGTGCGTTTTGTCCTGTTTTATCTGTTGTGCGGGATTGCCGCGGTGCTGGCCCAGGCCTTGCCCAACACGGATTCCACGATCCCCATGATCGGGGCGAGCGGCGCCATTTCCGGCGTGCTCGGCGCGTACCTGCTGTTATATCCCCATGCTCGCGTGCTGGTGCTGATTCCGATCGGGTTCTATACCCGCCTCGTGCATCTGCCGGCCATGGCGGTGCTGGGGTTCTGGTTCGTGCTGCAACTGGTGAATTCGGCGTTCGCCGATCCGCGCGGGGGCGGCGTGGCCTTCGGCGCGCATATCGGCGGCTTCATCGCCGGCATGGCGCTGCTGCCGATTTTCAAGCACCGCCACGTGCGCCTGTTCGCGCCGTCGCGACATTAACAATGGCATAATTCATAAACCGCCAGAATGCTAAGAACGCCGGGTTTTTAAAGTTTTTTGTCTTTCCTGGCGTCCCTGGCGTCCTGGCGGTTAGACTTATTTGTCATTGCAGACTGGGGAGCAGTAACCATGCAACAGTATCTCGATCTGATGCGCCACGTGATGCATCACGGCGTGCGCAAGGACGACCGCACCGGTACCGGCACGCTGAGCGTGTTCGGACATCAGATGCGGTTCGACCTGGCCCAGGGATTTCCCCTGCTCACCACCAAGAAGGTCCACACCAAATCCATCATCTACGAATTGCTGTGGTTCCTGCGCGGCGACACCAATATCCGCTATCTGAAGGATCATGGCGTCAGCATCTGGAATGAATGGGCGAACGAGAATGGCGATCTCGGTCCCGTCTACGGCGCCCAGTGGCGTTCCTGGCCCACGCCGGATGGCCGGCATATCGACCAGATCAGCCAGGTGACCCGCGCGATCCGCGAGAACCCTGATTCGCGCCGGCTGATCGTCAGCGCCTGGAATGTCTCCGAGATCGAACGCATGGCGTTGCCGCCCTGCCACCTCCTGTTCCAGTTCTACGTCGCCCAGGGACGCTTGTCCTGCCAACTCTATCAACGCAGCGCCGATATCTTTCTCGGCGTGCCATTCAATATCGCCTCCTACGCGCTGCTCACCATGATGATGGCGCAGGCAACCGGACTCAAACCGGGCGAGTTCGTGCATACGCTCGGCGACGCGCATTTGTACCTAAATCACCTGGAGCAGGTTCACACACAGCTCGCGCGCGAGCCCAGGCCATTGCCGAGCATGCGCCTCAATCCGGAAAAAACCTCGCTGCTCGATTTCGACTTCGACGATTTCGAGCTGCTGAACTACGACCCACACCCTTCCATCAAGGCTCCGGTGGCGGTGTAGTTCCGGTGACCCACGCCGTGCGCGTCTCTCTCATCGCGGCCATGGCGGAAAACCGCGTGATCGGCGTCAACAACACGCTGCCGTGGCGGCTGCCGGCGGACCTCAGGCATTTCCGCCGGATCACCACCGGCCATCATGTCATCATGGGGCGCCGGAATTACGAGTCGATCGGCAAACCGCTGCCGGATCGCACCAACATCGTCGTCACGCGTAACCCGTCGTACCGCGCGCCGGGCTGTCTCGTGAAGCATTCCATCGAAGACGCGCTGGCATCGGCACAAAACGACCCGGAGGTTTTTGTCATCGGCGGCGCGGAAATCTACCGTCAGGCGCTCGAACACGCTGACCGGCTGTATCTGACACTGGTCCATGCCCACATCCCCGGCGACACCTATTTTCCGCCATTCGATCAAGGTCAGTGGCAGGAGATCAGCCGCGAGCGGCATGAACCGGATGAAAAGAATCCCCACGCCTGCACGTTTCTGGTGTACGACAGAAAACCGCCGGCATGACGCGGTTCGCGGTCTCTTGGTTGCTGATGGCCTTGCCGGTACTGGTGGAGGCGGCGGGACCGTTGACACCGGACGACCGTGTCGAGAGTTTGGATTTTTCACTGCGCTTCGCGCGCGCCAAGATGCCGCTGGATTACGGCGACCGGGCCTACGATACCACCAGCCGCTGGATCGGCCTCTCCGTGCGCGAAACAGCCGGCCGGCGCGTGACGCTCGGCATGTACGGCGGTTACGCCTACGTCACCCAAACGGGTAATCCGGTCACCGCCGGCATGGAGCTCGATGGATTTCACGCCGGGTTTTCGCTGCACGGCGTCATTCTCGAGAACCGGCGCGTATCGCTGTTTTACGCCATCGACTACACCTACCAGAAAGTCGATCACAAGAGTGACGCCCAGACGGTGGTGATCGACTGGTCGCAATCGCAGGCACAGCTGGGCGCGATCGCCGCGCTCACGCAAAATTTCCGTTTCTATGGCGGGGGAAGTTATGGCCGACTCGACGGCGAGGAGCGCGCCAGCGGAACGGTCAATCGCACGACAGCTATCCGCCGCGATGCGCGTGGTGGCGGCTTCCTTGGGCTGGATCTGAACACGGACCCGGACGGTTATGTCGGCATCGAGATCAGATCGGGACTGACCCGTGGCGGGGAGATTTATTTCAAACGGCGCTACTGAACGGCAACTCAGGTGATCTGGGCCGACAACTCCTGGGCCTGCTTCTTCTGCGCCTCGTTGCCTTCGGTCATCACTTCCTGCAGGATGCTGCGCGCTCCTTCGGCATCGCCCATGTCGATGTAGGCCTTGGCCAGATCGAGCTTCGTCGCGGTCTCGTCCCACTGCGCCGAGGCCTGGCCTTCGCCGCCGCCAGGCGGTGTCGCATCAAGAACGACATCAGGAGCCGCCGCCGGGGTGGCGGCCGGTTCCGGTTCCCATTTGATCTCATTACCTCTGGGCGCGGCAACGCTCGGCGCGCCGACGTCAAAGCCCGCGGCGTCTCCATCTTTGCCGCCGATGTCAAAATCAAGCGCATTGTCTGCCGCGGTGCCCAGGTCGAGCGATTCGAAACTCGTGTCCGCACCCGCCTTGGCATCCGATGGCGGCATGGCGGAAGCAAAATCACCTGCGGGGGATGCCATGTCAAAATCAAAATCTCCAGCCGTTTCCTTCGGTGCCGTGGCGGGTGGCTCCCTGTCATGGGGGATGCCCGCGCCCATGGCGGCGGAAGGCGCCGCTGTTTTGGCAACAGGAGTGGTGGCTTGAGCCGCCGACGCCGATGAAGATCCCTTGGCCGGCGCACCGCCGCGGAACATCGGGTTCTCCGGGTTGAGCTTGCGGCCCATCTCTTCGACCTTCTCCCATATCTTACCGCCGCGACCGCCCAATCCCGCGTAAAGCTCTTCAGCCAGAGTCTCGAACGCCGCCACATCGTTGCGCTGATGATAAATCTCAAGCAGCTTGAGCTTGAGTTCCTGACGGTCCGGATTCTTGACAATCGCTTCCTTGAGAATCTCCTCGGCCGTCTCATCGCGCCCGTAGGCGAGATACACTTCGGCTTCGGCCACCGGGTCGACCTCGTCGGTATGGATGTTGCCCATGCCGCCCTGGCTGAAGTCACTGAGGAATGACGTGTCGCCGCCGGTCGTCGCGGCGGCGGGCTGGCCGGGCACGGTGCCGGTGGTCGCCGGCTGCTCGGTGCTGATGGCATCGGCGGAAAGAATGCTTTCCTCGAACTCGGCGATGGATTTCTGGCGACGGCGTAAATACACCAGCGCAATGCCGCCGCTCAACAACACGACGATACCGATGACCGCCGGTACCAGCAGATCGCTCTGCACGGCCTCCATCAGGGTGGCCAGGAAATCCTTCTCTTCCTTGGGAGCCGGTGCAGGCGGCGCTTTCTTTTTCGGCGCCGCTGGCGCCGGTTTGGCTACGGGCGGCAGCGCTTCGGCCTTGATCTTTTCCTCTGGCTTGGCGGCGGCCGGCTTCTCGACGGGTTTTTCCGCCGACTTCGCCACCGGTTCGGCCGGTTTGGCTTCCGGAGCTTTCTGCTCGGGAGCCTTTTTCTGCTGCTGGGCAAGACTCTGGCTTTCGAGCTCGATCAGGCGCGATTCTTTCTTGAGCTGCGAACGCACCAACCCGACCTTATCCGACAGATCCTTGTTCTCGAGTCGTTTGGATTCGAGTGACTCTTCAAGTGTGGCGGCACGGTCGGCAAGCGCCTGGCGCTCCCGAGCCGTGGTCTCCTTGGCGGATTCCTTTTCCGACACCTTTTTGTCCGGCGTGCTCTTCTCCTGCTGCAGCGTGCTGCGCACGATCTTGAGCAACTCATCCTGCTTGCCTTTGTCTGCTGCCGTCGGCGCCGGTGTCGCCGGCTTGATCTCGGCCTTCTTGGCCGGCTCCGGCACCGCGGGTTTCACGGCCGGCTTCTCCGTCACCTGCGGAGCGGCTGCTTCCGGTGCTTCCGTCACCTTGATAGCGCCACTGGCGCTGGCCAGCTTGAGCTTGTACTCCTGCCACGCGTCGTATTGGGCGCGAAATTCCCGGCGCGCCTGAGGAGTGGCGACAGCCTCCACCTCTTCGCGCTCGGGCATCTTCAGGATCTTTCCCGCCTTGAGATTATTGACGTTGTTGCCAAAGAAGGCGTTCTTATTGGTGCGGTAAATGGCGAGCATGACCTGCTCGACACTCGTGTCCTTATTGTCGCCACGCGCTTGTTCAGCAACCCGCCACAGCGTATCGCCTTTCTTGACGTTGTATTCCGGCATCGCCGCCCACACGGTGGCGGGTGCCGGTTGTGACTCCGGCGCGGCTGGCGGCTGCGCTTCAGGCGCAGGCACGGCATCCGCCTTGGTGGCGGCTTCCAGGGGTTCCACGGTAGGAGCGGCGGGCTCCTGCGGGGCGGCGCCTTGTGCCACTTCCGGTGGCCCAAGTTTTATTTCTTCCGGTGCTGGTTCCGCCGGCGGCGCTTCCTTCGCGACCTCTTCCTTGGGAGGAATCTGCTCGGGAGGAATCTGCTCCGCTTTTATTTCCTCCGGAGGTTTTGGTTCTTCCGGTTTCGCCATCGCCGGAATTTCTTCTTTCGGGACCTCGGCGGCCATCGGGGCTTCGGGCGGAGGCGGAGGAGTTTCAGCCGCCGGGACGGGAGGCGCCGGCGGCTGCATCGCAAGTTCAGGGACAGGTGCGAGTTCAGGGATGGGTGCTGGCGCAGGTATCGTGGGCGCTTCGACAGGAGCGGGCTTGCCTGAAATCTTGTAGGGCGGATCGATCAGCGCGGTGTATTCGCGCACCAACCGACCCCCCGGCCACTCGATCTGCAAAAGCAAATGCAGGAACGGCTCATCCAGTTGTTGATCGGTGCGAAGTTCGAGAAAATACCGGCCGTCTGTTCGCTTCGCGACGATGAATTTTATCTGAGAGAGAAGCGGGGGACGATCAACACCCGCGGCATCGAAATCAGCGCGCGAGGCTAGTGAAACGGTGAGGCCTTTAAATTCCTTTTCGGTGGCGGAAGTGAATTCGATCTCGGCATTGAGTGGTTCATTCAGCGCCGAAAAAACCTTGAGCTTGCCAAGTGCCAGCGCATGACTGGTTATCGGAAAGAGCGCCACCATTCCCACGATCATCCATCGCCATGCCAGCGCCATTCCCCTCCTGTTCCGAGACATCCTTTTCACCCCTTTTGTATTCAACAGGCTTCCTTATCCTAAAACCTTTATAAGACCGGGAGTTATGTAAATAAATAGCAATGCTCTTTATAAATCTCAACTAACTATAGCGTACAGATGGTTTTTTACCAGATATTCCGTGATCGGGAAATCTTCTTCTCGCCCCTGAATAAGCCTGAGAAACGCGTCTTTTTCATGTGGCGGCCCATGCTATTTCAGACCCCGTGACTCACTAATTGGCGTGATTTGCCCCTTCTTTTTTTATAGTCGGTGTCATTGTCGACATCAACATACCCGTACCAGAGCGGCCACGGAGGTGGCAGGAAATCGTGGATTTACTTGAATTCCAGCAGTATTCGCAACATCCGGCGCAGCGGCTCCGCGGCGCCCCACAAAAGCTGGTCGCCCACGGTAAAGGCTCCCAGGTACTGGCTGCCCATATTAAGCTTGCGCAGGCGCCCCACCGGTATGGTCAAAGTCCCGGTCACCGCTGCCGGCGTGAGCTCCTTGATGGTGATCTCGCGCTGGTTCGGCACCACTTTCACCCATTGGCTGGACGCTTTGATCATCTCTTCGATTTCATCAAGCGGAATGTCCCTGGTCAGCTTGATGGTGAACGCCTGACTGTGACAGCGCATCGCGCCGATGCGCACGCAGATGCCGTCCACGGGAACCGGTTTGTCGCTGCGCCCGAGAATCTTGTTGGTCTCGGCCTGCCCCTTCCACTCCTCACGGCTCTGGCCGCTGGGCAGTTCCTTGTCGATCCACGGAATGAGACTGCCCGCGAGCGGAGCGCCAAAGAATTCGGTCGGATACCGGGCACTGCGAATCGTCTCAGCCACCTGGCGGTCAATGTCGAGAATCGCCGAAGAAGGATTGTCGAGCAGCGGCTTTACCGAGGCATGCGCCGCGCCCATCTGCTTCAACAGCTCGCGCATGTTGTTCGCGCCGGCGCCGGAAGCGGCCTGGTAAGTCATTGCGCTCATCCATTCCACGTAACCTTTCTGGAACAACGCGCCGAGCGCCATGAGCATGAGCGATACCGTGCAGTTGCCGCCGATGTAATTCTTCACGCCTTTGGCCAGCGCATCCTTGATAACCCCGAGATTCACCGGATCGAGAATGATCACGGCGTCATCGTTCATGCGCAGCGCCGAAGCGGCGTCGATCCAGTAACCCTTCCAGCCCGCGGCGCGCAGCTGCGGGAAAATTTCGGAAGTATATTCGCCGCCCTGACAGGTGATGATGATGTCCATCGCCTTCAGTTCATTAATATTCTTCGCGTCCTTGAGCGCGGGCACGTCCTTGCCGATATCCGGACCCTTGCCGCCCACGTTCGACGTGGTGAAGAACACCGGCTCGATATGATCGAAGTCGCGCTCATCCATCATGCGGCCCATGAGCACCGAGCCCACCATGCCGCGCCAACCCACCAGACCTACCCGCTTCATTAATGCATCCTCAGAAAGTTCAAGATTATCCGTTTACTTCTCCAGCGCCGCCACGACGGCGTTACCCATCTCGGCGGTGCCAACCTTTTTCGTGCCTTCGGTATGAATATCGCCCGTGCGCAATCCCTGATCGAGCACCTTCGATACCGCGCGCTCGATTCTGTCCGCCAAGCTCGGCTCGTTGAGGGTATAACGCAGCATCATCGCCGCCGAAAGAATCGTCGCCAGGGGATTCGCAATGCCCTTGCCGGCGATGTCCGGCGCGGAACCGTGAATCGGTTCGTACATGCCCTTGTTCGCCGCATCGAGCGAGGCCGACGGCAGCATGCCGATCGAACCCGTCAGCATCGACGCCTCGTCCGACAGGATATCGCCGAAAATGTTTCCGGTGACGATCACGTCGAACTGCTTGGGCGCGCGCACCAGTTGCATCGCCGCATTGTCCACGTACATGTGGCTCAGCTCGATGTCAGTATAATCCTTGGCGACCCGGATGACCACCTCGCGCCACAGACCCGAGGTTTCGAGCACGTTGGCTTTGTCCACCGAGCAGAGTTTCTTGCGGCGCTTGCGCGCGGCTTCGAAGGCCACCCGCGTCACGCGCTCAACCTCGTGTTCGGCATACACCATGGTGTTGAATCCCTGACGCTCGCCATTGGCGAGCGTGCGCACGCCGCGCGGCTCGCCGAAATAGATGTCTCCGGTCAGCTCGCGCACGATCAGCAGATCGAGTCCCGCGACCACTTCGGGCTTCAGGGTCGAGGCCGAGGCCAGTTGCGGATAGAGAATCGCGGGACGCAGGTTGGCGAACAGCTTGAGATCGGAACGCAGACCGAGCAGGGCCTTCTCCGGACGCAGCTCGCGCGGCAGCGTATCCCATTTCACGCCGCCGACCGCACCCAGCAGCACGGCATCCGCGTTCCTGGCCAGCTTCAGCGTCGCCTCCGGCAGCGGCTGCTTGTGAATATCGTAAGCCGTGCCGCCCACCGGCGCGGTTTCGGTCTCGATTTTGAGGCCGAAATCACGGCGCAAACGCTCGAGAATCTTGACCGCTTCGGCCACCACTTCCGGCCCGATGCCGTCGCCCGGCAATATGGCAATCTTTTTCGTCATGGTGTTATCAATTCCCGTTTCATCATTTGGCAAACAACCACGGCGCTTCCTGCCGGTGTCGCGCCTCATAGGCGCGAATCTCGTCCACGTGCTGCAGCGTCAGCCCGATATCATCGAGGCCATTCAACAGGCAATGCCTGCGAAACGCGTCGATCTCGAACTTGAACACCGTACCCGATGGCGTCGTCACCGTTTGCGCGCCAAGGTCCACGGCAAGCCGGTAACCCGGCGTCGCTTCGGTCTCGCGAAACAGGCGATCCACCGCGTCGCGCTCCAGCATGATCGGCAACAAACCATTCTTGAAGCTGTTGTTGTAGAAAATATCGGCGTAGCTTGGCGCAATGATAACCCGGAATCCGTAATCCATGAGCGCCCACGGGGCATGTTCGCGCGAGGAACCGCAACCGAAGTTGTCGCGCGCGAGCAGAATCTGCGCGCCCTGGTAGCGCGGCTGGTTGAGCACGAAATCCGGATTGATGCGGCGCTTGCTGTGATCCATGCCTGGCTCGCCCGGATCGAGATAGCGCATGTCATCGAACAAACTCGGCCCGAAACCGGTGCGCTTGATCGACTTCAAATATTGCTTGGGAATGATCGCGTCGGTGTCGACGTTGGCGCGGTCGAGCGGCGCCGTCAATCCCGTCAATTTTTCAAATTTCTTCACAACTAATTCCTCAGACACAGGTAGCCCGGATGAAGCGCAGCGGAATCCGGGAATTCTGGCAAGAGCCCCGGATTCCGGCCCTGCGGGCCGCCCTCCAGGCAACGCATATTAAATCTCCCGCACGTCGACAAAATGCCCCGCAATCGCCGCGGCCGCCGCCATCGCGGGACTCACGAGGTGCGAACGGCCGCCGGCGCCCTGGCGTCCCTCGAAATTGCGGTTCGACGTCGAAGCGCAGCGTTCGCCCGGTTCGAGCCGGTCGGCGTTCATGGCCAGACACATCGAGCACCCCGGCTCGCGCCATTCGAAACCGGCGTCTGTGAAAATTTTATCCAGGCCTTCCTTCTCCGCCTGCGCCTTCACCAGACCCGAGCCCGGCACCACCATGGCGAGTTTGATGTTCTTCGCCACGCGCCTACCTTTCACGACACCAGCGGCGGCGCGCAAATCCTCGATGCGCGAATTGGTGCAGGAGCCGATGAAAATCTTGTCGAGATGAATATCGCGAATCAACGTGCCGGGTTTCAATCCCATGTACTTGAGCGCCTGCTGTATCCCGGCGCGCCGGACGGCGTCGGTTTCCTTTTCCGGATCGGGCACCGCGCCGTCCACCGGCACCACCATCTCGGGTGACGTGCCCCAAGTTACTTGCGGTTTGATATCCGCCGCCTTGAGCATCACCTCTTTATCGAACTTGGCGTCCGAATCGCTTTTGAGTTCACGCCAGGCTTGCGCCGCCATGTCCCATTGTCCGGCTTTCGGCGCATACGGACGTCCGCGGAAATATTCAATCGTCTTGTCGTCCACCGCGATCATGCCGGCGCGCGCGCCGGCCTCGATGGCCATGTTGCACACAGTCATACGCCCTTCGACCGAGAGTTGTTCGATCGCCGAGCCGGCAAATTCAATCGCATGCCCCGTGCCCCCGGCAGTACCGATTTTTCCAATAATCGCGAGCACGATGTCCTTGGCCGTTACACCCGGCGGAATGCCGCCGTCCACGCGCACGCGCATGTTCCTGGCTTTTTTGAGAATCAGGCATTGCGTCGCAAGCACATGCTCCACCTCGGAAGTGCCGATGCCGAAAGCGAGCGCGCCGAAGGCGCCGTGCGTCGAGGTATGCGAATCGCCGCACACCACGGTCATGCCCGGCAGGGTCGCGCCCTGCTCCGGTCCGATCACGTGCACGATCCCCTGGCGGGAATCGTTCATGCCGAATTCGGTGATACCCAAGTCATGGCAATTTTGATCGAGCGTCTCGACCTGTAGCCGCGATACCGGATCGGCGATGCCGCGATCGCGGTGGGTCGTCGGCACGTTGTGATCGGCGGTCGCCAGGTTGGCGTCCACCCGCCACAGCTTGCGACCCGCGAGCCTGAGCCCCTCGAAGGCCTGCGGGCTCGTCACCTCGTGCACCAGATGGCGGTCGATATATATGAGGCAGGTGCCGTCGTCATTGCGCCGCACCACATGCGCATCCCAGAGCTTGTCGTAAAGAGTTTTCCCGGACATGACGGCCAAGTGCTCAATGAATTGCGTAGATCTTAGGCATGATATATAAATAACACAAATTCATGTTTATCATATATTCTATTCTTTACAGTTATGGATATATCAGCCCTCCAAGCCTTCATCGCCGTTGCCGAATCGGGGTCATTTTCCCGTGCCGGCGAGCGCATCTTTCTGACCCAGCCAGCCGTCAGCAAGCGCATCGCCGCACTGGAACAGGATATCGGCGCGCGCCTGTTTGACCGCGTCGGGCGCAAGATTCACCTCACGCCGGCCGGCGAGGCGCTGCTGCTGCGCACCCGCGCCGTATTGGGCGAATTGGAAGACATTAAACGAGACATAACCAACCTCTCCGGCACCATTGCCGGCGAGCTTTCGATTGCGACAAGCCATCATATCGGCCTGCACCGTCTCCCGGGGCCACTCAAGCGGTTTCACGAAACCTACACACAAGTACGATTGAATCTGCACTTCATGGATTCGGAAAAGGCCTGTAACGCCGTCGCCCGAGGCGAACTGGAGCTGGCGGTCGTCACCCTGCCGCCGTCGGCGGAACCGCCATTGCGGGTGGAGAAAATCTGGGACGATCCGCTGGATATCGTCGTCAGCCGCAGCCATCCGCTGGCACAGGTGAAACGGGTACAAGCCGCGATGCTGCTCGAATATCCGGCGATTCTGCCCGGTCTCGGAACCTACACCCGCGAAATCATTCTCAATAGCTTTGGCCCGCTGCGCGACCGGATCCAGGTGGGCATGGCCACCAATTACCTGGAGGTGCTCAAAATGCTCGCCGCCATCGGTCTCGGGTGGAGTGCCTTGCCACGGACTATGATTGACGAAGGGCTGAAAGTGGTCCAGATTGAAAAAAGGGAGATACGACGTGAATTGGGGATTGTGACCCATGAAAGGCGCACCCTCTCCAACGCCGGTCAGGCCATGATACGAATCATCAGAGAAACGAAATGAACTTCAAGGAATTATTGTCGCAATTGGAAGAACACCTGGGCTCTCACCAGTTCCCGGTGAACCCGGCGGCGACCAATATCAAGAATATTTTCGAGGGCAGCCCGCTGCATCACGACACGATGACGGGTCTGGCGCGCGCGATTTACGTGTCGAACGCCTGCCGCCGGCTGACCGATCCGGTCAATCTGGACAAAACCCTTCAGGCCCTCGCGCCGATCCGCCAGGAGGCATTGCGGTCGACGGCGACGGACGTGGATCTCTACCGCGTACTCGACGATCTGGGCGCCGCGCTGAATGAAATCTTCGCGGATATCAAAGCGCCCATCAAAACCATCGCGCCGATCCGGCGCACGGCCGAAATCATCCTGCTGTCGGCCTATCGGCGGCAGCGTTATCTCAAGTCTTTGGCCTGATCATTGCGCCGGCTCTTCGTGCCGCCGCAATGATCCAGGATACCTAAGGAACCCCAGAATATTAGATGTAGGTTGGGTTGAGCGAAGCGTAACCCAACAAATCGTTGGGTTACGGCGTTTCGCGCCTAACCCAACCTACATTAAAACCATTCATTGAGTTTGTAGGGTGGGCATCGCCCACCAACACGGCTTCGCTGGTATGTCCGACGGTGGGCGGTGCCCACCCTACATTATTTTGAGATAGGTTCTAGCCAATGTTTATCGTAGCCTGCCTTCGTTCAAGAACGATCATGCCGGATCAATAACAACGCCACGAGAAACGCCAGCCCCGCGCTCGCGGCGGCGATGTTGAAAGTCACCGTCGGTCCCAGCGTCACCCAGGTGTGTCCGCTGTAGAAACTCCCCACCGCCCCGCCAATACCGAAACTCAGGCTCCCGTAAATCGCCTGCCCGCGATACTGGTGCTTCCCCGTAAAGAAGCGATGCACGAGCTGCATCGCCGTCGCATGAAAACTCCCAAAGGTCGCGGCGTGCAGCGTCTGCGCCACCACCAGCACCGGCAGATTCTCCGGGTAGTGACCGATCAGCAACCAACGCACCGCGGCGAGAAAAAAGCTGGCGATCAAAACGGCGCGCAGCGCCACGCGCGCGAGCAGACGCTGCATCAGGAGAAACACCCCGATCTCGCATAGCACGGCGAACGCCCACAACAGACCGATCGTTGTCTTCGAATAGCCAAAACCTTCCAGATAAATCGAGTAGAAGGTGTAGTACGGCCCGTGACTGATCTGCATCAACAGACAGGCGAGCAGAAACGCGAACACTTCGGGACGCAGCAGCGCTTGGCGGAATGGCCCCGGATGTTCCACTGCACCTTTCATCTCGGACTCCGGCAGCACCAGACTGAACAGCCAGATACCCAGCATCATTGTCAGTAACGCCGGCAGCACCCACCAGGGACCGCGGACATCGATGACCGGACCCAAGGCCGTCACCGCGACGATGAAACCGATCGAACCCCACATCCGCACGCGCCCGTAAGCGCCCGGGCGCGAGGCGGTGTGGCGCATAACGAACACCTCGAGCAGCGGCAACGAAGCGTGCCAGAAAAAACTGAACACCAGCATCACCGCGGCGAGCCACCAGAACGCCGAATCGAAAAATGCGCCGCTGAAGGCGGCTACCGTGAGAAACGACGCGAGCCGCACCACACTCATGCGGCTTTTGCGGTGATCCGCAATCCAGCCCCAGACCATCGGTGCCACGATGCGCGAGAACATCAGAATGGCAATGAGATTACCGATGTCCACCGGCGTGAAGCCGACGGACTGGAGATACAGGCCCCAGTACGGGACCAGCACACCCAGTGTCGCGAAATAGAAAAAATAAAAACCGGAGAGACGCCAGTAGGGCATGGAATTAACGACAGCTCGGCGTGTGCAAAGAGGTCAGGATCGTGTCCCGGAAACGGGACAAGCGAGGCCGGAATCTATCATGTGGTCCGTCCTTTTTTGATCAGGAGAAACGTTTCCCGATAAATCCGCTCGCGGGGCCCGATGGCGACGATGCCGATTTTCCGGCCACCCGAGATTCGGTAAACGATGCGAAAACGGCTGACCCGAAAACTCCACAAGCCGGCAAGCTCGTCCTTCAGTGCTTTTCCCGCATGCGGATCGGACAGAATCGCTTGAAGGGACGCTCTGATTTTCAGTTTGAGATGGGGATGCAAACTCCGGATAAGTCCGGCCACTTCATCGGGAATCCGGAGTTTGTAAACCGGCGGCTTCACAAAACGTCGAACCGGTTTTACTTGAACAATTCTTCGAGCGTATAAAGCTTCGCCTTCTTGGCTTTCAGCGCCGACAATCCGGCCTTGATTTCGCGCATCAGCGCCGCATCCGCACGGATAGCCACGGTTTCTTTCCAGCTGTCGAATTCGTCCGGACTGACCAGTACCGCCGCCGGACGGCCATTCTTGGTGATTACAATTTCCTCGTCGCGCTGGCGGACCTTTTCGACCAAACCGCTCAGTTTGGTTTTGGCTTCCGACAGAGGCAAGGTTTTCATGGCAGGTCACATTTCAGGTTGGTCTGAATTATGACTAACTTAGCACTGCGTCGGTAATCTGTCAAAAACCAGCCTGTTATTGCGATGATCCGCGATCCAGCCCCACACCACCGGCGCGACAATGCGCGAAAACATGAGAATGGCAATCAGATTGCCGATGTCCACCGGTGCGAAACCGACGGACTGGAGATACAGGCTCCAGTACGGAACCAGCGCGCCCAGTGTCGCGAAATAGAAAAAATAAAATCCGGAGAGTCGCCAGTAGGGCATAGGGCTAAAGTTAGGCTGTAAAACTCAAAATACTGGCCCTCATTCCCGCGAAAGCGGTTGACCTGATGATTCGAAGCGGTTTCACAACTTGAATAATTCTTCGAGCGTATAAAGCTTCGCCTTCCTGGCTTTCAGCGCCGACAACCCCGCCTTGATCTCGCGCATGAGCGCCGCATCCGCGCGAATGGCCACGTTTCTCTTCCAACTGAAAAATTTATCCGGTCTGACCAGCACCGCCACCGGGCGACCGTTCTTGGTAATCACAATCTCTTCATCGCGTGCACGGACTTTTTCCACCAGACCGCTCAGTCTGGTTTTCGCTTCCGATAGGGGCAAGGTTTTCATGACAGGGCTCATTTCAAGTTGGTCAGAATTATGACGCGCCGCGCTCATCTTGTGAACCGTATGCAGCCTTCAGTGCCTCGTTCAGTTCGCGCATGTTCTCAACCTGCGGGTGACCAGCCAAACTGGCGAGATCCAATCCGAGGCAAATCTCAATGTCCTTCTGCGACAGATAGTTTCCGTGAATCAGCACCTCGCGGAGCTGGTCGGCGGCGTCGGGGTATTCGCGCTCGTCAGTGTCGTGGCTCTGAAGCAGGAACTCGCGGTAGGCGTGTTCGATGACGGGCTTGGAGTGGGTCTGAATTTCATCCACCACCCGCAGGATCTCGGTGATTTTGGCATCGAGCGCGGCTTGGGTGCTGAAGAAGATGTTGCCGTTCGGGTGCGCTGTCTCGTTGCGGTCATCCACAAGCTTGGCGTAGGTGCCGATCTTGCTGTTGTCGCAGGCGATGAGCTTGAGCAGGCGCAGGATGCTGCGCTCGTTCACGGTGCTGAAGACAAAGGGCGAGGTCGCGTCCACCAGGCTCTTTTCGATGTCCTTGCCGAAGCCGATGAGGCCCTTCTCAAAGTCTTCCGGCCGGGCCTGCCGAATCTGCCAGATATTGAAGTAGATGAAGCTCATGGTGAGCATGTGATAGGCGAGGAAGGCGAACTGGTACTTGCCGTGGGTGTAGTTGGTCTCGAAAGCGTCCCACAGGAAGGCAATGTACTCCTGCTCGCTGCGGGTCTTGAAGGAGAGCGGCAGGTAGCTGCCCAGTTCGGCGGCTTCTTCCATGGCTGTTCAGTCAGAAGCGGAATCCGAAGAGTCCGCCATCCTCTTTGGCATCGGTCAACACGACGGGGAGAACATGCTCCCGCAGGTCGAACCCGTCCGTCTTCTCCTTGAAAGCGTCATCCTCGTTCATCGTGACGATGTATTGGAAGCCGAGTTCGCTGGCTGTTTCGGCACCAACCTGCAGCGCACTGATCACCTGGCGGCCATCTACACCGTCGAAGAGATGGCTGTCGTGGATCAAGAAACCCGGGCCGATTCCTCGTTTCGCACACAGGCGCATGAGCATCAGATCGAAGCAGAATATCTGCATGTTCTTGATGCCCTTGCTGCGGGAGCCCTGCATCGGAAATTGAAACACGGGGCCATTGGAGGTTTCATCCACGGTCATGCTACCCGCTGACTCGTAGAGCCGTTTGGACGTTTCCTCGAAGGCAAGAATGGCCTCCGCCAGTCGCCCCTTCTGCTCGGAGAAATCGCGCCGCAGACGGAGGGTCAGCCGGTTGCGCTCGATCTCCAATTCGTTCTTCGTGCCGTCCAACTGTTCTGCCGCCTCGAAACGTTGTCGCAAGGATTCCACCTCCGCCTCCAATCGTCCGGTCTCGCCCTGAAGTTTGGCGAATTGGTCCAGCGCGCCGTGACTCTTCAGGATTCCCATGATCTCAGAGCGGCGCTGGTCGGGGCGCAGCTTTTCTTGCTCGCGAGAGGCGATCCGCTGTCTCGCAGCGAGCAACTCGCCCGAAAGATAATCCCGTCGGTTCCGGACCACCGACTCATGGAAACTGCGCACCTCTTCGTAGCGTTTGATGGCGAGCCCGGGCAACGCAACGCCAGCCTCCGCATAGATGCTTTCCAGTGCGTTCATTGACGGCGGCGCCTCGGATTGAAGCGCACGTTCAAGGTCTCGAATTGCTGCGGCATCAATGGTGTTGTCATTAGAGATGGCGTTGAGCTGGCGCGTAATTTGATCCGCCTCCCTCTCCAGTTCCGCGTATTGAGGTAGCACACGAAACGTTGCGACCTAGTTCTTGAGCCCATTCAACCGCGCCTCTGCGACCGTGAGACGCGTACGCAGGTCTGCGGCCTTCCCGATAATGCTTCCGAAGGCACCCGCACCAGCGGCTTTCTTCAGTTCCTTCAGGGTCTTTTCCCGATCCCGTATCTGCTGCCAGTCGCTTGCGATCTTCCAGTCCAGCCCAAGAAGAAACAGCAAGGCAACCTGATAATCCCCGGGTTGCTGCATGGTCGCCTGCTTTTCCGGAGTGGTGAAGGCACCGCTCAGTTGACGCCGAACGAAATAGGCGAAGAGCGAACGGAACTTTGGGGCACGCCCAGCGTTATCGGGAATCGAATTCAAGCCAAACATCTGCTCGCCGAGATACTCTACCCACTCGGAGTTGGAGAGCGTGCTTCTCCCTTTGATGAATCTGCCACCGGAAACGTGAATCTTGGATTTCTCCTTTCCGCAACGCTCGGCGGAGGTCTTCTCGCCGCCCAGATCGAACTCCATCCCAAAGGTTTCACCGACCAGCACATCTTTGCGATACTCCGAATCCTTCCCGGCACCCGCGCCTGTGAGGAAATGGACGACCTCGATCAAACTCGTCTTGCCCGCTCGGTTTCGGGTCTGCTTATCGCTGGCGCCCGCCTCCTTCTGCGCGATCAGCACGTTCAGGCCGGGCTTGAACTCAAGCGCCTTGAAAGACGGAAGACTGCTGAAGATGCGGTGGATCATGGCGCTTTCCGACTCAGAAGACCTTCGTGAAGATCGATAACTCCGATCAAAAAGAGCAGATCGAGAGCAAGAACAAAGCCGTCGTAGCGGAGGGGCGTTGTTCCCTTCAGTGCCTTGTCATTTTGGCGCGGCAATTCTTCCCAAAGCGCGGAAATCGTCTTCGGCTGGGACAAGTGCTGCAATATGCGCGCGCCCACCGTGAGAAGGGCGCGGTCCTGCGGAAGATGTTTGGATGGCAGAATCATGATGCTGGTTTCCGCGGCTCCTCGAAGATGTCGCAACGTTCAAAGTAGTAGGCGATCACGGTCAACACCGCCAATTCGTGCTCGGGTGATCCTCGCCCGTCACCACCCGCCCAAGCCTGAATCTCAGCGAAGAGATCATTGGGTCGAAATGCGCTGCGCAACTCCAGGTATCTTGCCTTAAAGGACTCCGCGATGCGCTCGCCGAGCGCTTCGTCGTGCCATTGCCTGAAAAATGACTCTACCAGCGGCGCCTTCGCCATTCCCGCCTTTAGCAACGTCGCGACACTCTCTGACAACGTGTTTGCCTCGATCTTTCCCATGGGAACGTCTTTCACATCTTGCGATGTCGGCGCGGCCCGGCCGGCGATGGTTTCCAGCACGACCTGGAGATCACTGAAACCCAGCCTCATCTTGGTTTCATCCGATGGTGCGGTAAGTCCAAACCATGACTGCAGATCGTCCGGCGACAACTTACGGAACACCAGCCGGAACTCCTCCAACCCCCAGGGTTCCAGTGTGATGCCGGAATTCGCCTTCTCAAAATCGAGTAACGCCGTTTGTACATGCGGCGGCAAACCATCCACGGCGTTGTGGGCGAAGACCCATTTGTCGAAATGCTGGCCCCAGTGCTCCTTGGCGCCTTCAAAATCCTCCTGAATCTTCTGGATGGCTTTGGCCTCGCTCATCTCGTTCGGGGCATACACCTGAAAAAGTCTCCGCTCGGACTTGAGGAAGCCATCGTTCTTGCGATCTCCCCGGTTACCCCAGGGACGGCAGGCCATGAAATCTGCTTTGTAGGAAAATCCCATCAGCTTCTCGAAGAAATCTTGAAACGCATCACCCTTCGCCCGGAGGAAAGCGTTCTCGAACTTCTGCTCGTAGTAGGCCTGTTGAAGGTTCATAACCTAGAAATCCCTCCATCGGGCTCATCCTCTCCCCAGACGCGGGCGAGAGTGGCTTGAATCTTTTTCTCGAAGCGGGAAATCAGTTCGCGATTGGCGGCGACCAGCGCTTGCTCAGCCTCGATCTCGGCGACGATGGCTTGCTGGGTGGCGAGGGGTGGGACTGGCACAGCGTAGTCTTTAAAAAATCCATTGTAGAAACTCTGAACGGTTACCCCTGGTTTGATTCCATCTGCCAAGATTGATGCAGACCTAGTCTTCAGCACATAGAACAAGAACTGAGAGCTAATCGCGCCTGTCAGAGGCGAGAAGGCGATAATGTCTTGGTTGATGCACATGTCCTTCGAGAGCAGTGCGACTGGAAAAGTGTGCTTCAGGATTCCTGAGCGAACGACGCAAATCACCGATTGAGCAGGAATGAGTTTCGTCGCGCTGTTGGTGATCGCTGCTTCTGTGAGATGGTCTTCAGTGTCGTAGATGACATCGGACTTCATATCTTTCGGCGACACCCACGGTATTGTGCCTGTCCAGTAAGTTGGTTCGGTAGTCAGAGGCGTACCGCCGCTCGTCGTGGAAAAATGATTCCCAAGTGGTTCCATTGGCCAGTCGGGGTGGATGGGGATGTGGGGGTAGTAGTTATCGAGGACGGCGCGGGCGCCGTTGATGACTTTCTGGTAGCCCTCGATCTCCGCCACGATCTCCTTCTGCACCTCCAGCGGCGGCAGGGGGATTTGGATCTCGGTGAGTGCGTTGCCATTGAACTGTGGCTGCCCGCCACCAGTCGCAAGGTTTCGCGCCTGCTCCCAATATTTTTCCGATTGAGCAAACGACCAATAGAATTCTGGCAAAAGCCTCTCCTTTGGGAATCTGAGGCGAATTAGATAGGACGCGAAGACTGCCGGATACTCTTCGTCGAACAGCATTGTCTTACCGAAGGTCGCACCAGTTCTAGCGACGAGAAGGTCGCCCTTCTTCAGCAGATACGGTTCGGATTCGTGAGTGAGCTTGATGAACTTGGGTTCGTCTTTCCTGATCCGCCCATCGGGAGCGATGTCGGTAATCCTGACGAACCGCGCATCACCGTTATCCGCTGCACTCGCCGTGAATCCGTATTCGGGTTTGCAGATGGTTCCAAGTTCCACATGTGGAAACCGGTGATTGCTCGCCGCCCCCTCCCGATACCGCTCCCCGCTGAGGTTGTAGTCGCCATTCGCGGCGATCTTTTCTTTCGGCACGATCAGTCCGAACGTGGGTTGGAAGTCTTCGAGCTTTCCCGCCCGCAGGCGGCGCAGGTATTCGGCGATTTCGGCCTGAACCTGTGGCAAGTCATTCTTCTCGATGGCGCGCCGCTGGGCGCCGAGGCCGAAGCCGTCGTTTGCGATTTTGAAAAAGGCGATGGTGTTTGTCTTCCTGGCCAGCGATTTGTCGAGGATCAGGATCGAGGTCTTGACGCCGGAATAGGGATTGAACATACCCGCCGGCATCGAGACGACGGCGACGAGGTACTCCTCCACCAGCATCTTGCGTAGCTGTGTATAAGCGGTCTGGCTCTGGAAGATGACGCCTTCGGGCACGATGATGCCGGCGCGGCCGGTGGGTGTGAGGTGCTCGGCCATGTAGTCCACGAACAGCACTTCGCTGCGTTTGCTCTGTACGGAAAACCGGTTGTGCGGCTTGATGCCGCCCTTCGGCGACATGAAAGGCGGGTTGGCGAGGATGACGTCGGCGGTTTCGTTCCAGCGGTCCTGGCTGGTGAGGGTGTCGTACTCGACAATGTGCGGGTCGGCAAAGCCGTGCAGGTATAGGTTCACCAAGCTGAGGCGCACCATGTCGGGCGAGATATCGTAGCCCTTGAAGTTCTGCGCGAGGCGGCCTTTGTCGTCGGGGGTCAATAAGTCGCCCGTGCGAGGCGCTACCCCCTCACCCCTACCCTCTCCCGCAAGGGGAGAGGGGGAAGTATTTTGCTGGACGATGTGCTTGTATGACGAAATCAGGAATCCGGCGGTGCCGCAGGCGGGGTCGAGCACGATATCGGTCTTCTTCGGATCGATGATGGCGACCATGAAATCGATGATGTGGCGCGGGGTGCGGAACTGCCCGGCATCGCCTTGCGAGCCGAGCACGGAAAGCAGGTACTCGAAGGCATCGCCGAGCCGTTCGCTGTGGTCGTAAGTAAACTCGTCGATGATCTTCAGGAAAGCGCGCAGAGTCTCCGGGTCGCGGTACGGCAGATAGGCATTCTTGAAGATGTCGCGGAACAGCAGCGGGATGCCTGGGTTCTCCGGCATCTTGGCGATGGCCTCGGCGTAGAGGTTCAGGGTCTCATGACCGCCCAGCCCGGAGCGCATGAGTTTGGCCCAGCCGTAGCGGGCAAACTCCCCGGCGAAGAACTTGCGCTTGCCGCCGAACTCCTCGCTCTCGGCGTCCATGTCGTCCATGAACTTGTAGATCAGGGCGATGGTGATCTGCTCGACCTGGCTCTTGGGGTCGGGTACCTTGCCGACGAGGATGTCGCGGGCGGTGTCGATGCGGCGCTTGGTGTCGGTGTCGAGCATGGGCTATTTCTTGAGTTGCTTGATCGCTGACGCGGAGGTGAGAACCTGCATCTGGCGGATGGCAATCTCGTTCAAGCGTCTGAGGCGGTCCCCTTGTGACAGCCCCATGTGAATGAGTTCGGCGTTCATGCCCTCGATATTGGCGAGCACCAGCAGTTGTTCGATGGTGGCGTACTCGCGCATGTTGCCTTCCAGCTTGGGGTTGGCATCGCGCCATTGTTTGGCTGTCTGACCAAAGAGGGCAACATTGAGAATGTCCGCTTCGTTGGCGTAGGTGATGGCGGCCTGCGCGGGTGTAACCGCGGCCGGAATCAGGCGCGCTTTGATGGCGTCGGTGTGGATGCGGTAGTTGAGCTTGGAAAGGGTGCGGTTCAGGTTCCAGGCGAGCGACAGGCGGCGGTTTTCATCCTCCTTGAGGCGCTGGAACTCCCTGATGAGGTAGAGCTTGAACTCGACTGATATCCAAGAGGCGAATTCGAAGGCGATGTCCTTGTGAGCATAGGTGCCGCCGTAACGTCCAGACTTGGAGACCAGTCCGATGGCATTGGTAACATCTATCCATTGTCTTGGTGTTAATACAAAACTGTTGAGCCCTGCCCTGTTTTTAAACCCCTCGAATTCGAGGGGTTTAAAATCGACGTTATTCAACCTCTCCCATACGCCTAAAAACTCAATGGTATTGCGGTTTCTCATCCAGTTCTGGATGACATGATCCGATCGATTCGGCTCTTTGTGCTTGGCGATGTCCGTCAGGGAAATATAGTCATCAATAGCTTGGGTGAGAACAGTGATGGCGGTCCCCTGAACTTCGATGCTGGATTTTCTGGCTTTGCTCATGGAGGCTCCTATGCAGCGAACTGATTCAAGGAGACATAGTCCTTGACGTATTCGGGGATCAGGGTGCGGTACTTCGCCGGCACGGCCTTGAAGTCGCGGTTATTGAAAAACGGATTGGTTGCGAGATCCTGATAGTGCCTGCTCTCGATGATGTCGCGTACGCGGCCGCTGGTGACGTAGGCCTTGAAGTAGGTCTTGATGGCCGGGATGGCGGCGGCCTCTTCGGGCTTATAGTCGGCGACGAACTTGGCAAACTCCTCTTCCAGCAGCTCATCCTTGGACTTGAAGCGCGGGATGAGGCCGAAGACCTTCTCCAGTATCTCGCGCAGCGTCAGGCGGCGATCAACGGCGGCGGCTTTGCGCAGCTTGTCGAGGGTGTAGTACTCCTCGGGCTTGTCGA
>ERZ1292633.1445-Hain-H41-02um-R1-1445-length-25680-cov-5_pt1 | contig 25680 bp, 10 predicted proteins | sample MGYA00564406_ERZ1292633 | MGnify/ENA primary metagenome ERZ1292633 (study PRJEB36523, sample SAMEA6512639) | groundwater metagenome | collected 2019-01-08 | study: AquaDiva: Metagenomics assemblies of 32 groundwater samples | reverse complement strand
AATGGATGGATTTATTTTATTAAAAAAATTAAAAAATGATAAAAAAACAAGTCTAATTCCAGTAATTATTTTAACTGGTCATGGAAAAGATGATGCTGAAATAATTAAAATTATTGCTCAAGGAGCAATTGAATTTATTTATAAACCTTTTAGCCCTATTATTATTCAATCTAAAGTTGATATATTTGAACAGCTTTTTTATCAAAAACAAGAATTAATTTTTGCAAAAGAAAAAGCTGAAAAAGCGAGTAAACTCAAATCACAATTTATGGCAAACATGAGTCATGAGCTAAGAACTCCAATGAATTCTATACTTGGTTTTTCAGAACTATTACAAAATAATACTGATCTTAAAGTAAAAGAATATAGCACAATTATAAATAAAAATGGAAAGAGATTATTAAATTTAATAAATGATATTTTAGATCTTTCAAAAATAGAAGATGGTAAAGTAAATATTAATAATTCAATTTTTAGAATAAATACTTTTGATAAAATAGTTAATGATCTTAAAATATTAGTTGATAAAAAAGGACTTGAGTTAAATTTAATTTATTCAAAAAATCTTCCTGATGTTATTTACTCAGATGAAAATCTGATCTATCAAATTATACTTAATTTAGCCAGTAATTCTGTTAAGTTTACTGAAAAAGGTTATATAAATATAGAGTTTAGTCTTTGCAAAGAAAATATTGATTTTATACAAATAAGCGTTACAGATACAGGACATGGAATAAAGGAATCTGATTTAGAAAATATTTTTGAAGAATTTTATCAAGTGCAAGACGAATTTCAAAATATTAAGGGTTCAGGGCTTGGTTTACCTATTTCTAAAAAAATTGCAAAATTACTTGGTGGAGATATTGATGCAACCTCAGTTTATGGAAAAGGTTCTATTTTTACATTTAAATTTAAATTTAATAAAATACCAAAAAATAAACTTCAAATGTTTGAAAGTGATAAAATAGATCCCGATTTTAAAAATATTATAATGATTGTTGATGATGATGTTAGTTCAATCAAATTATTAAAAACAATAGCCAATAAATCAGATTTTAAAGTAATTACTTGTACCGATTCAAAAAATGCTCTTGAATTAGCTATAAAATATAATCCTAAACTTATTATATCTGATATACAAATGCCAAATATGAATGGTTATGATCTTTTAAAACAGCTAAAAACAAATGAAAAAACGTTTAAAATTCCAGTAGTTTTTATTTCAATACAAGATCGTCATGAAGATTTACATTACCCTATTCTCGACTATTTTGTTAAACCTATTGAATTATCAAAAATGACAGAGTTATTTAATAATATTAAAAATAATGATTATTATCAAAAAAACGAATTGGGTAATACTACAAATAAATCAACCCCTCAGCATATTATAGTCGTTGATGATGAAGAATCAAATCGTTTATTATTAAAAGAATTTTTAAATAAATATCAAGTTTCTTTTTTTGATAATGCCTTTGATGCAATTGAACATTGTCTTTATTCTAAACCGACTCTAATTCTTATGGATATCGAAATGCCTAAAATGGATGGAGTAGAAGCTTTAAATAAATTAAATTTTATAGAACATCTAAAAGATATTCCAATTATTGCATGTACTGCTAATGCTATGAGTGGTGATAAAGAAAAACTTTTGAAACATGGTTTTGATGATTATATTTCCAAACCATTTTCATTTGATGAAATAGCAAAAACTCTTTATTCTTTTGGAATATATACTGATATGTGTATTAAAGAAAATGAAATTAAAGAATTTGTTAAAAAAGATTATACAAAAATAATATCAAATCTAAAAAAAATAAAATCTTATCGTTTTTTTGAAAGTAGTAAAATCCAAAATGAACTAGAAAAGCTTATAAATCAAGTAAATGAAAGTACACAAAAAGATATTTTTGAATTACTTGGGTATTTAAAAAATAAAAAAGAAGAAGATTACAATTTTTCTTTGAAAAAAATGATCGAAAATTAATATTAAAATAGGAGAAAAAAATGAAAAAACCTTTAATTTTAGTTGTTGACGATAACGTTGATAACATTGCCGTTCTGGAAGAATTACTAAAAGAATTTGATTATGATTTTAATTCAATAAATGATCCTACTATAATTCTTGATGTACTTGAATATAAAATGCCTGATTTAATTTTATTAGATTATTTCATGCCAGAACAAGATGGTCTTCAAACTTTAAAGATACTTAAAAATAAACCTGAGTATGCAAAAATTCCTGTAGTTGTTTTAACTGCTGATACAGAAAAAGAAACTCTTTCAAATTTTTTTAAAGAAGGGGCAGTTGATTTTCTACATAAACCTATAAACCATATTGAATTAAAAGCAAGAATTTCTTCTACACTAAAGATTGCCAATTTAAATCATCAATTAAAACAAAAAGTTGCCGTAGTAAAAAAACAGAATGAAGAAATAGATATGTTCACCAATATGATTTTTACCGAATTAAGTTCCCCGATAAAAGTGATTGATAAATATGTTCGCATAATTGAAAAATCTGATGATTTGAATATTGAAAAAATAAAAGAGTATATCAGTTTTATTAAAAGAGCTGAAGAGGGAATGGCTTTTAGAATTAATAATTTATTAGATGTAATAAGTGTTATGCAAGGAAAAGATTTAAAAGAGTAAAAAATATTTTAGCCACAGATTACACAGATTTCACAGATATTATTTTTATATAATAGATGTTATCTGTGTTATCCGTGTAATCTGTGGCTAGTTATTAAAAAAATATTTATTAGATAAAAACGGACAAGAGGAAGTTTTTTAAATTTAGGAGAGTTAATGATAAAACATTATCTGGAAATGAATAAAAAAAAATATTATCTAAAAATTGGTAATCAATTTCTTGGACGTGCTATAGGAGTTGATATAATTATTCCTGATAATTCTATTTCAAATAAGCATTTATTATTTTTTTATTTTGATAATATAATACAAGTAATGGATCTTAATTCAAGTAATGGAACTATTATTAACAAAGAAAAGATTCTGCCGTTTAATTTTATAAAATTAAAAATTAAAGATGAAATAAAAATAGGAACTTTATCTTTTCGATATTATTGGGAAGAAGAAGATGAAAATCAAGAAAATTTAGATACTTATAGTAATGAAAATCTTAGTGTTATGGCAAAATATGATCCTGCCGAATTTTCAGAAGAAGCTTTAAAAAGTACTACTCAAGGCTCTCCAGATCTTCAAAAAATAAGTGAAAAATTAGGTTTTTTATATTCATTTGGTCAAAGAATTTCTTCTATTTTTGATTTAACATCTCTATTTAATTTTGTTTTACAAGAACTAACATTATTATTCCCGATGTCAACTCGTGCAGTAATTTTTCTTTCGGATAATGATATATTAAGTCCCAAAATTTATTGGCATGAAGGAAAAGAAAAAAATATAGAACAAGTTGTTTATTCAAAAACAATTGTTAATTTAGCTATTAATGAAAAGAAAGGCTTTATTGCATCAGATTTTGGTAATAATCTTATTGAAAAAAGCAAATCGATTATTGCACTTAATTTACAATGTACTATGGTAGCCCCGTTAGTAATGGGAAATGAATTATTAGGTGTTATTTTACTTGACTCTAGTAAAAGTATTATTGCTTTTAAAGGAGATGATCTAAAACTTCTTTCTGGTATTTGTAACTTAATTTCGGTAAAAATTATAAATAAAAGATTAATTAATGAAGTAAGTTTACAAGCGAAAAATCTTAAAATATCAAATGAACAATTAGCTATTTATAGTCAAACCTTAGAAAAAAATAATAATGAATTAATAAAAGCAAGAGATGATGCAGAAAAAGCAAATAAATTAAAATCTCAATTTTTAAGCAATATTAGTCATGAATTAAGAACCCCTTTAAATTCAATTCTTGGTTTTTCTGATTTATTAAAAACTAATAATGATGAAAAAGTAACGAAATATGCAGAAAGAATTAATAATAACGGTAATAGACTAATGCAATTAATAAATGATATAACAGAACTATCAATTATTGATGGTGAAAACACACCAAATAAAAATTCATTTTTTAGTATTAAAAGTTTAGCTACTGTTAAAGAGCAAGTCAAAAAATATCTTCAAACAAAACCAGTTGATATTAATATTTATTTTTCAGATGATTTACCAGATAAAATATCTGCTGATATGAGTAAAGTTCATAAAGTACTATTGAATATTGCTGAAAATGCTTCAAAAAATACCAATAAAGGATTTATTAATATTACTTTTTCTTTTAAAGATGATAAAAAACAATATATTAAAGTCGAGGTTGAAGATTCTGGTATTGGAATTCTTGAATCTGACCTTAATAATATTTTTGAAGAGTTTTATCAAGTAGCAGGAGAAAAACAAACTTTTAAAGGATCTGGATTGGGGCTTACAGCTGCAAAAAAACTTATTGAACAACTTGATGGAGAGATTTATGTTACTTCAAAAATAAATATTGGCTCAGTTTTTACATTTACTTTTAAAATTTATGGTTTTGAAACAGAAACAAAAGTAACTAATAATAAAAATACAGGTATAATTAATAAAGATTTTTCTTTAATTTCAGAACAGTTAAAAAAAATATCAGAATATCGTTTTTTTGAGAGTAGTAAAATTAAAAAAGATTTAGATGAGCTTTTGCAAATTTCTCCCCGCAATTTTTGTGATGAGATAAATGAATTAATTATAAAATTAAAAAGTCGAAATGAAATAGAATATAGAAATTTATTGATGAAAATGCTCAGTAAATAAATTTCAGATTGATTAAATTTGTTTATCTTAACTACAAATAGCTTCTTATGGTTATTATTAATAAAAATAAACTAATATATAAATATTTATTTTAATTATAAGTAATTTATCTTTATGAAGTGTTGTTTATATGCTGTTACATTTACTTTAATTTTGTTATAATTATTATAATAGAAGTACGTCTTTTCTATGTTTTATTTTATTAGTAATACAGTGAAACTCTGCACCAAGGTGTAAAAAAATGAGATTTTTTTTCCAGAGCTTTGCTTTGGTGTTAATACAAACATGGTTCCAGTACTCTGGGATTTATTATAAGAAATTAAAATTTAATTATGAATAAAATTAAAAAAAGTACTTTATAAGTAATGCTAAATATTCCAGGTTATAAAATATTAAAAAGACTTTATGATAGTTCTAATGTAACTATATATAAGGCTATTTTTAATGAAACAAAAAAAAATGTTATATTAAAAGTTTTAAAAAATGAAACTCCTTCACAAGATGAAATTGAAGAATTTATATCTCAGTTTGATATAATAAAAAATATTTCCTTAGATGGAATTACTAAAATATACAATATAGAAAATTTCAGTGGAAGAATAGCTTTAGTTTTAGAAGATTTTGATGCAATTTCATTAAAATCATATTTAAATAAAAATATTAGTTTAGAAGAATTTTTAAATATAGCAATTCAATTATCTCAATCAATTGCAGACTTGCATAAAAATAATATAATTCATAATAATTTAAACCCAGAAAATATTCTTATAAACCCAGAAACTATGTGTATTAAAATAAATGATTTTAGTTCGGCTTCTTTAATAAATCAAAATTTTTCAAATCAAATGTTTCAAAAAAAATCTTTACTATATGTTTCTCCAGAACAAACAGGACGGATGAATAAGCCTATTGATTATAGAACGGATCTTTATTCTCTAGGAATTATTTTTTATGAAATGATTACATCTGAATTACCTTTTAAATCTAATGATGCAATGGAACTTATTCATTTTCATATAGCAAAAAAAGCTATTCCTCCATACAAACTAAAAAAAGATATTCCTAAAGTAATTTCAAATATTATAATGAAATTACTTGAAAAAAATCCTGAAGATAGATACAAAAGTGGTTATGGTTTAAAATCTGATTTTGAATTTTGTATGGAAAAATTAAATAATAACGAAGAAATACAAAACTTTGTTTTGGGTAAACTTGATGTCTCAGATAAATTTCAAATTTCTCAAAAAATATATGGAAGAGAAGATGAGATAAATTATTTAATCATAGAATTTGAAAAAAAAAATATAAATAGAGATTTTATTTTATTTGAAGGTTCTAATGGAATTGGTAAAACAACGATTATAAATGAAACGCAAAAAATAATAAGCAGTAAAAAAAGCCCTTTTCTTCTTGCTACTTTTGATAAGTTTAAAAGTGAAACGCCTTATTTTTCAATTTTTCAAGCATTTCAAGAATTAATAAGAAGATTATTAATTGAGAGTCAAGAAAAAATAATTTTTTGGAAAAATAAATTAATAAATGAATTAGGTGAAGATTTATCTGTAATAATTGATAATTTACCTGAAATAGAATATATTACTGGTAAAATTGATTTGAATACAAGTATAGATTTTTCTAAAATAGAAATAAATAATATTCTTTATAAATTTATAAATATTTTTGGTAATAATGAAAATCCATTTGTTCTTTTTCTTGATAATTTGCAATGGATTGATTCTGCAAGTATAAATTTATTAAAAACTATAATAAAATCCAAAAATAATAATTTATTTTTGATTGGTGCTTTTGACAATAAATTACTTAATTCTTCTCAAATATTTTTTAATGAATTAAAATTATTAAAATCAGATATTAAAATTCTTCCTATTTCTGCATTAACAAAAGATAATATTATTGAGTTAATAATAGATACTTTTAATTCAAAAACAAATGATACTAATATACTATCTGAAATAATATATAGTAAAACAAAAGGAATACCTTATTTTGTTAAGCAATTTTTAAATAATATATATAATGAGGGCTTAATTTTCTATAAATCTGGTTTTGGGTGGAAATGGGATATCAACGAAATAAAAAAAGCCAAACTCAAAAAAAATGTATTTGATTTAATGGTTACCAAAATATCTAAATTAGAGATAAATACACAAGAAGTTTTAAAATTAGCTTCATGTCTAGGAAATGAATTTTCATTTAAAGACCTTACTATCATAAATAAAAAATCTGATGTGGATACTTTTATGGATCTTAGTGAAGCATTAAATGAAGGTTTAATTCTTATTTTAGAAGATACAAATAAATTTTTAAATGATATTGTTCATAAAGCCTCATATTCTTTGATAAGTAATGATAATAAAACTAAAATTCATTACGATATTGGTGAAATTTTATTAAAAGAAACAAAAGAAGAAGATATTGAAGATAATATTTTTAATATAGTTACACAACTTAATTTTGGAATAAAAATAATAAATAAGAAAAAAGAAAAATATAAATTAGCTGAATTAAATTTAATTGCTGGTAAAAGATCTAAAATATCCTCTTCAAATGATATTTCATTAAAATATTTTAAAATTGCATTTGATTTACTTCCCAAAAACTCTTGGAATGAAAAATATAAATTAACTTTCCAAATTTATCTGGAATTGTACGAATATTATTACCTAATAATGAATTTTACTGAAGCTGAAAAATTATTCAAAATTCTTTTAATTCACGTAAAAAATCAAGATGAGTTAAAACAAATCAATGAGTTAAAAGTTCAATTAGATTTAATTAATAATAAAAATAACAATGAGTTTGAAAACAAAGATAAATCTAAAAATTTATTTACATTTAATTTAAAAAGTAATAATGGTTTTGAATTTGATTTCAATGCTGTTATGAAAGCCTTTCAAACTCTTTCCGCTGAAATAATACTAGATAATCTTCTTGAAAAATTAATGAAAATATTGATTGAAAATGCTGGAGCAGAAAAAGGTTTTTTAATTTTAAATAATAATGGTAATTTATTTATTGAAGCTGAAGGATCTATAATTCAAGAAAAAACAAATATAAGGCAATCAATTAGATTTGAAGAAAGCCCTAATATATGCCATTCAATAATAAATTATGTAGCTAGAACCCAAGAAGATATTGTTTTGAATGATGCATTAAAAGATAGTATTTTTTCGTCTGATTCATATATCATAAAAAATAAACCAAGATCTATATTATGTATTCCAATAATTAAACAATCAAAATTATTAGGAATTTTATATCTTGAAAATAATCTTTCAACAGATGTTTTTACACCTAATAGACTTGAAATTTTGAAACTTTTATCTTCCCAAGCTGCAATATCCTTAGAAAATGCAAGTTTTTATGATCAAATGAAAGAATTAAATAATAGTCTTGAAAAAAATAATGAAGAACTTAAAATTGCAAAAGAAGACGCAGAAAAAATTAATAGATTAAAATCTCAATTTTTAGGAAATATTAGCCATGAATTAAGAACTCCGTTAAATTCAATTCTTGGTTTTTCTGATTTATTAAAAAATAATAATGATGAAAAAGTAACTAAATATGCAGAAAGAATTAATAATAATGGTAATAGATTAATGCGATTAATAAATGATATTACTGAGTTATCAATTTTGGATGCAGAAAATATACCAAATAAAAATTCATTTTTTAGTATTAAAAATTTGGCAACAGTTAAAGAAGAAGTAAAAAAATATCTTCAAGATAAAATAATAGACATTAATATTCATTTTGCACAAGATTTACCAGATAAAATATGTGCCGATATGAGTAAAATTTACAAGGTTTTATTTAATATCGTAGAAAATGCCTCAAAATATACTCATAAAGGCTTTATAGATGTTTATTTTTCATTTAATAATGATAGTAAACAAGAAATAAAAGTAGACGTTAAAGATAGTGGTATTGGAATAATAGAATCTGATTTTAGTAATATTTTTGAAGAATTTTATCAAGTTGCAGGGGAAAAACAAAATTTTAAAGGCTCTGGGTTAGGTCTTACTACAGCTAAAAAACTTGTTCAACAACTTGAAGGAAATATTTCTGTTTCCTCAAAGCTAAATATTTGTTCTCATTTCACCTTTACATTTAAAATTCATGGTTTTGAAGAAGAACTTAATGGTAATATTATACTTAATAAAGATTTTTCAATAATTTATGAACAGTTAAAAAAAATATCAGAATATCGTTTTTTTGAAAGTAGTAAAATTAACAAAGACTTGGAAAATCTTTTACTAATTACACCTGAAGATCTTCATGAAGAGATAAATGATCTTATTTTAAAATTAAAAAGTAAAAACGAAAAAGAATATAAAATCTTATTAATGAAAATGATTAATAAATAGAAAAAAATTTATAATACTCTTTAATATTTGTTTGATTTTAAAGAGTTTGTATGACAAAAACTGATTGGATAGGATTTATTGGAGTAACAATTTTATTGGTTGCTTATTTTTTAAATCTTACCGATAAAGTAAAAAAAGATAGTTTTATTTATTTAATTTTGAACTTTGTTGGTGCAGGAATAGCTTGTTTTGCCTCATTTCTTTTAAATTATTTACCTTTTATTATCCTAGAAGGAACATGGACAGTTGTTTCAGCATTTGGCTTAATTCATTATTTTATTTTATATAAAAAGATCATAAAATAAATATTTTAATGCGAAATTTTTTGATATAAAAGATATGATTCTTGACTAGGTTCTACTCCAAGTTCTGTTTTTAGAATATTTTTCATTATTTTATAATGTTTTAATACTTCATCTTTTTTATCTAGTCCTATAAGAGCTTTAAATTTTCGTTGAAATGCTTTTTCATTACAAATATCAATAGAAAGTTCTTTTTCAGATATTTTTATAATTTCTTCAAATTCTTTTCGTTTATAATAAATATCAAAAATTTGTTCAAAAACTTTATCTATTTTTCTTCGATAGTTTTCTCTTTCCAATTGAACCCAAAACTCTGATGTAAATTCATTTAAAAAATCACCTTCATATAAGGCAATTATTTTTTGTAAAAAAGTTAGTTTTTCATCTTCAGATATATTTTCATTGCTTTCTTTAATTAAGTAATTAAACTCTTCAGTATCAAGAAAATAACTAGATGCAAAATTGAAAAAATATTTACCTTCATTAAACATAATATATTTAGATGACTCATTTTTACCAAGATCTGGTTCTATTGCTTTTCTTAATCTTGATAAAATAACATTTATAGCTGTTCTTGTTATATCTGTATCAGGATAAAGTAAATTTGCTAATTGTTCTTTTGTTACTCCTTTAGGATTATGCAATAAATAAGAAATTGCTAATTTTGTCTTAAATCCATTCCATTCTTTATTAGGAATAGCTTTATCTTCAATTAAAGTTCTTAAATCACCAAAACAATAAAATTTTATTTTAGATATTTTAGATGCTTTTAATTCTAAAACATTTTTTTCATTATTACTTTCATGCTTTTTTATATATTCGGGTAAAATTTTATGTTGTTTAAGAAAAAAATAGTAATTATTCTCTTTTATAAGATCTAATGTTTTTTTAGAATAATCATCTGAAAGTTTTTTATCTTCTTTTTCATAAATTAAAGCTAAATAGAAATATAAATGTGTAATATAGTATTTATAATTAATTTTTTCAATTTTTTTTATTAAATACTCTAAAATATATTTTTTAGCTTCAGTAAAATTATTACTATCTATTAAAATAGTTGTTTTTTGAACTAAAAGTTCTATATTTCCATGATTATCAATTGGTAAATCTCTTCTTCTTATTGCTTCATCTATAAGATCCAATGATTTTGATATTTTACCCTGAAGTCTAGCAATTTCCGATAATCCACTTAAAGCATAAGATTGAGTTTGTCTATCACCAATTTCAATTCCTATTGAAGAACATGTATTAAAATAATCTTCGGCCTTTAAATAATCTTCGGTATTTGCAGCAATCATTCCTAAAGTCCAATAAGCATAAGACATATCTCTTTTATATTGAAGTTGTTGGGCTATATTTAAGGCTTTTTCTGCAAAAAAATGAGCTTCTTTAAAATCACCTAAATAGTTATAAATAATAGCTAAATTATTATAAGTCATTACATAAGGATATTTACCAGTATTTTCTGCTTGTTTTATTGATCTTTCATAAGTATTTTTAGAATGTTCAAAACTTCCTAGCATAGTATAAGCAAAGCCTAAGTTATGCAAAACTTTTGCTTGACCAGTACCATCATTTGAATCTTCGTAATAAGTAAGAGCTTGTTCAAAATATGAAAGTGATTCTTGAATTTTTTCTCCAAAAAGATAAGTAATTCCTTTTGTATTATAAGCAAAAGCTAATCCTTGACTATCATTTTTAGGAAATATTTTTATAGCTTTATCAATTAATTCTTCTTTTGGCTCTCCTTTACTTGCATATATAATACTTTTATAAACATAAGATTTTGCAAGAGTTGAATTATCTTTTTTTTCTAAAGAAATATTTTCAGCATTAGAATAATGAGTTAAAGCATCTGAATAATTACCCCAAAGTCTTTTTAACTCACCTGCAAATATTTGTAAATTTGCTGAATTGTCAAAATATTTTTCTGGAAATAAAGAAATAAATTTATTTAATGTTTCACCTCTATTGTTATTTATTAGATCTTGAGCATTAGAAATAAGTATTTCTTCAGATTTTTCATAATTACTAGCCAAAAAAGCATATTCTAGGGCTTGTTCAAAATTTTTTTTACTTTCACAGTATAAAGATATAGAATTATAAATGTTTTTTTGTTCAACTAATGTTAGAATTTCTTTAGCTTTTTCACGTAAAAAATCTTTCAAAACAGGGTTATAAATATATTCATTTTCTTTAGAATTTTCTAATATATTCATGTTTTTAAGATAATTTATATTTTCTTTAGAATTTTCTATATTAGCATTTTCAATAAATTCTTCCGTTATTTTAGGAAAAAGAGCTGTTGATAACATAAAATATTTTACTTTTTCTTCTTGATATTCAAAAAGTTCTAATGCAAGATATTCAAAAATATCATTATTACTTGTTAATAAATTACTTATTTCAACTTTACCATTTTTATATGCTTGAATAAGAAGAATTAAAATGCCTATCCAACCATCAGTTTTTTGATAAATCTTTTCTAACTCATCTTCACTAAAAGAATCAGTTAATTCTTTTGGAATTATTGCTTTAAGTTGATTTTTTGATATTTTTAAATCATTATTATTTATTTCTTCTAATTGTTGTCTTACTCTTAATTGAGGAATCTTTTTTATATTTGGAATATATCTACTTATTAAAATCAATTGGATATTTTCTGGTAAAAACTCAATTAAATATTCAATCATTTTATTTATAGATTCTGAATTTCTTATAAATTGAAAATCATCTATAACAATAATAGCTTTTTCATTTATCTTATCAGAAATATTTTCTATTAATATACCAATTATATTTTCAATAACAGATTCTGAATAATTAGAAGAAGAAATTAACATTTCAAAAGATTCATCTATTATTGTAGGAAAAATTAATTTCATTCCCTTTACAAAATGATTTATAAAAATAGCAATATCTGCGTCATTTTCAGTTAGACTATACCAGAAACATTTATGTTCTGTTTGATATACATAATCAGCTACTAGAGTACTTTTACCATAGCCTGCATTTCCTACAACTAGTGTAAGTTTTTTAGACTCTGAACTGCCACTTTCGAGCTTATATAATAATTCCTGACGAGACTTATGCCCATCAGAAATCTTTGGGATTTTAAATTTACTTTTTATTATTGGTATCAACATATTTAATATTATATAATTTTTTAAAGCTAATAATAAGATTTTAACTTAAAAATAAGATTTCATGTTATCATGATTTCCATATTGTTTAGAAACTTTTTAGTTGGAGAATTTATGTTTTCAAAGATTAAAGAAATTTCTTTGGTATCTGCACTAGTGTTTTCATTAGGTGGTTGCAGTAATACTGATGAAGATAAAAATAAGGTCATAAACGTAGGTTTTGTTCCTTCAGAGAATATAGAAGAGGTTACAAAAAATGCTCAACCGCTTGTTGAGATTCTTTCAAAAGCCTTAGGTAAAGAAGTTAAACCTTTCATTGCCACAGATTATACAGGTATTGTAGAAGCATTTAGAGCAAAAAAACTCGACATTGCTTTTCTTACTCCAGCAGCTTATGTTATGGCAAATAATGAAGCTGGTGTTAAAGTTGCACTTAAAGCGGAAAGAGGCGGTAAATCTGTATTTTATTCTGCTATCATAACAAGAAAAGATAGTGGTATAAATAAAATAGAAGATTTTAAAGATAAAACTTTTTCTTTTGGAGATGTTCTTTCAACCTCAGGGCATATTTTTCCTAAAAAAATATTCTTAGATCATAATATAGATCCAAAAGTGGCTTTTAAAAATGTAGTTTATTCTGGTGGACATGATGCAACTGTTTTAGCTGTTTTAAATAAAAAAGTTGATGGTGGTGCTACATTTTGTAACGACGATAAAGGCGAAGATGGTGCTTGGAATCAATTTTTGAAAAAAGAAGAAGCAGATCAAATAAAAGCAATCGCTTTTTCAGATCCAATCCCTGCGGATAATATTTGTATTAGTAAAGATCTTCCAAATGAACTTTCAGCAAAATTTGTAAAAGCTTTTGTTGACTTAGGTAAAGATCCTGCTGGTAAAAAACTTATTCAAAAATTATATAGAATTGATGGCTTTGTTCCAGCTACAGATAAAGACTATGAGCCTGTAAGAGATGCTTTTAAAGTTGCTGGAATTGATATACAAAGTGAATTATCTAAAAGTAAAAAATAGGTAAAAAATATGTCAGAGTATCTTTTTAGTGTAAAAGATCTTAAAAAATCTTATGATGGGAATAATTTTATTCTTAAAGGTATAAACTTAGATATAAAAGCTGGTGAATTTATCGGTGTTTTAGGTCTTAGTGGAGCAGGAAAATCAACTTTTTTGAGGTGCATAAATCGTTTGATAGATGCAACTTCAGGAGAGATTATTTTTAAAAAATCTTTTTTAACAGGTATTGCCTCAGATACTCAAGAAATTGATATTAACAAAATAAAAGGTGCCGATTTAAGGCTTCTTAGAAGAAAAATAGGTATGGTTTTTCAGCAATTTAATATTGTTAAAAGATTAAGTGTAATTGATAATGTTTTATCTGGTAGTCTTGGTTATCAAGGTACTTTGAGAGGAACATTTAGAATGTTTTCTTTGGAAGATAAAAAGATTGCATTAGCAAACTTAGAAAGAGTTGGTTTATTAGACCAAGCATACAAAAGAGCTGACGCTCTTAGTGGAGGTCAACAACAAAGGGTTGCAATAGCAAGAACTTTAATGCAAAAACCAGCTCTTATTCTTGCAGATGAGCCTGTTGCAAGTCTTGACCCTAAACTTTCAAGAGAGGTTTTATCTATTTTACAAAAAGTTTGTAAAGAAGATGGAATTTCAGCATTGGTTAGTTTACATACTCTGGAGCTTACCAAACTTTATTCTGATAGAATAATAGGTTTCCAAGGTGGCGAAATAACCTTTGATGGAACAGCTGAAGAACTTAATACTGATGAAATTGAAAAAGTATATGCAAGGGTAAAATAACTCTCAAATTACTGTCTCTATTTTTGTATTAATACCAAACTAGAGCTTCAATATATTATAATAAAAATAAAAAAAATATGTCTGAAATAAAATCAAAATCAAAAACTGAAGAACTAAAGGAAAGTGCTTATGAAAAAGCACCTCCACCAAAAAAGAATATCGGTAAAATGGTTGTTACACTCATTGTTTCTTGTATAATTCTCTTTTGGGCTTTTAGCGGAGCTAAATTTGACGTAAAAGAACTTGTTTTAAATGGTGTAAAGCCTTTCAGTGATACTGTTGAAAGAATGTATCCACCAGATTTTCATAAAATAGTAGATGAAAAACATTATAGTGTTCCTGCAACACTTACCCCTTTGGAACTTATGTTGCCTTTACCTTTAGATGCAGACAAAAACAAGCAAAAAACAATTTGGTGGAATAATCAATTTCCTCAAACTATTCTTGGTTCTATGATTCAAACAATTCAAATGGCATTGGCAGGAACTACTATAGCTCTATTTTTTGCTTTTCCACTTTCTTTTTTAGCAGCAAGAAATACTTCTCCTCATCCTTATGTTTATACTTCAATAAAATCTGTTCTTAGTTTATTTAGAACACTTCCAGATCTTGCTGTTGGTTTAGTTTTTGTATCTGCTGTAGGTTTAGGCCCTTTTGCAGGAACTCTTGCTTTAGCTTTTGGTACAACCACTATTATTACTAAGTTATTATCTGAAGCAATTGAAAATATTGATGAAGGTGTTGTTGAAGCATTGAAAGCAACTGGAGCAAATTATATGCAAGTTCTTTCTTTCGCAGTTGTTCCTCAAATTTTACCTCCTCTTATATCAATCTGGTTATATAGATTTGAAACTAATATAAGAGCAGCATCTGTACTTGGTTTAATTGGTGCAGGTGGTATGGGTTATTTACTTAATAATGCGTTTAGAACCTTTGCTTATAGAGAAGCTTCTGCAATGATTCTTATTCTTATAGTTCTTGTAATTTCAGTTGATACAATGAGTGCCAGATTGAGAAAAATGGCTACATAGAAATATTAAAAAGAGGAATGCTTTAAAAGCATTCCCTACAAAAGCGTTCCCTATATAACATTGTTTTCTACTACTCTAAATTTCTCAAAAAATATACTTTATTCATTCTACCTTTTGCAAAGAGGGTTCGTATTATTTAATTATTTTTTAATACCTTAATTCTTTGTTTTGGTGTTAATATAAACAAAGACCCAGTACTCTGGGATTTATTTTACTTTATAAGATTTATTATGAAAATGAAAGTTACTACAAAAGAAGTTGAAGTAAACTCTGAAACAAGAGAAAAAGCTTCTTATGTTCATGAAATGTTTTCTGGAATAGCTAAACGCTATGATTTTTTTAATGATGTCATAAGTTTGGGTATGCACAAAAAATGGAAAAGATTTGTTGCTGAAAAAACTGTTTTAAAAGAAGGTGATATTGCATTAGACCTTTGTACTGGTACTGGTGATATTGCTTTTGAACTATTAAAAAAAGTTGGTGATTCTGGCAAAGTTTATGGAGTTGATTTTGTTCAAAATATGTTAGATGTTGCTAATGTAAGAGCAAAAAAAGAAACAACTAGAGATATTACTTTTAAATTAGGTGATGCAATGAATATCCCTTTTGAAGACAATACTTTTGATGCAGTTACAATAGGCTACGGTCTGAGAAATGTAAAAGATATTCCTTTAGCAATCGAAGAAATAAAAAGAGTTACTAAAAAGGGTGGTAGAATAATTTCTTTAGATTTAGGAAAACCAACTATTCCAGTTTATAAAGATTTCTATTATTTTTATTTTTATAGAATAATGCCTATTATTACTAATATTTTTCAAGGAAAAAAAGATGCTTATAATTATTTACCAAATTCTTTAGATGAATATCCTGCTCAAAAAGGTATTATAAAAATAATGCAAAATGCAGGTCTTAAAGAAGTAAGATGTTATGATTTTGCTGGTGGTGCTACTGCTATTCATGTAGCTGTTAAGTAGTTTTTTAAGCATAAGGATTGAAAATTAATTGTTTTTCAGTTGTAATAGTGCTTACATAATCATTGCATGGATTTGATGAATCAAATCCTTTGTATGTTAATGAATTTATTTAATTTACAGAGCTTAAGAGTTTTTTTTTAAAGCATAACAAAACAAAATAATGATAATACTAATATTGATTTAATTTTCCGAACCCCAAAAAACTTTTTTGATAATTTATGAAATATTTTTCTATTTTAAGAACAACTAAATATTGACTATTTTTTATAATCTTTATATAATCTAAAAGCTGAATATTCTGAATTGAATAAGTAAAATTATAAAACTCAGTTTTTTTGGTAAGTATGAGGATGATCTAGCTTGGCATTATGTGCCGTGGTTGATGTTGCGTCAACCGAGAATAATCTTGCTATATAGTTAACAAGGAAAGCTATTCCAGAATTTGCTTCGCCAGTAGGTGCATTCCCTTTCAAAGTGAACGGGGGCAACCCTTACAGGGTTCCCCTTTAAAAGGGAATGCACCTACTGGCGGCAAATTCAGTGAGCTTTCCGTGTACCGAGAATGATGTAGGCAACCTCATTTTACTTTTGAAACACATACAGTTTTCTGTATGTGTTTTGATTGTAATATTATTAAAGAATTTTTTTATTGAAAAATATAAAATAAGCTCAGAAAAAAATCATTTTAAATGATTCTGTTGTTAACTTAGGAAAAAAATTCATAATTTATTCTTAGTTAAAGGGTTTAAAATTTTAAAATTCAAATAATTTGAAATTTAATGATAAAGAACTAAGGAGAGGGTAATGCAAGTTTCTTTGAATGATATTTCTCGTGCGTATGCTGTACATGAAATAGATTTAGGCGAATTATGTATTTCACTTGCAAAATCTAATTATTCTAAAAATCAAGATAAATCTATAACAGAAACTCCACTAAAAAAATATTTTGATTTTATTAGTAGTGAAGAATTTTCAAAATTACCTGAGATTGAAAAAGCTCGTTTTAGAATACAACAATTTAAATTGATTGAATCAGAAAATGCAATTAATACGCCAGAAAGATATAAACTTTATAACATATTACTTACTATGTGGGAAAACAATTCCATTTATGAAAGGAATTGTCTAAAAAAAATTATAGCAGAAGCTCCTTTACGTCATGGTGTTTGGAAAGCTATAAAAAAAATATTTAAAGAATCAGAAGATAAAAATGATACTGATATGTTAGGTGCTATCTCTTCACGTTTGGATACAGTTTATGCAAATAAAGAATTTAATAATGAAGTTACATTAGGAACAATTTTATATATGGTTAGACGTGGATGGCGTTATTTGCGTAATATTGGCGAAAATTTTCCAAGTTTTTATTGTCAAAGTGCTGTTGATTTTCTTAAAGCTTATCCTGAAAATATTAACTATAAAAAAACATGGATATTGAATCATATATTTTTTCATGAATCTGGTAAATATAGTGGAAAAAAATTCAAAGATTCTTTAAAATACAATGATTATTTACGTTATAGGGCTTTTTCTGCATTGTGGAAACGTTCTCCTATACCTCTTATCAGGCTTATGGAAGAAGCTAACTCTTCATTAGTTTTAAAATTTGCTTTTTCATCTCTAAAAAATGAACATTTAATTAATCTAAGAGAAATCAATGAAATATCTGTTTTACGTTTATTAAAAAAGCAAAACTCTGATGTTGATGAATTTTGTGTTTGGATTTTTGATACTGTTCCAAAATTTGAACAATCTAGACTAAAAGAATTGGGTTTACATGATGCAATTTTAGAGCTTTTTAAATCTAGTAATCCTAAAGCTTTAACTTTTTTTGCTATTTATGCTCGTACTCATGCTAAAGATTTAGCTTTAAGCCAAGTAATAGAACTTATTAATCATGAAAATAAAGATATAAGAGATTTAGCAGTATCTTTTTTAATGGATCGTGACCCAAGAAAAGATGTTGGTTTAGAATCATGGACTAAATTATTAGGTACTGAATATGGAAATAATTTAGCAGAAGAAGGTATTATTAAAAATTTTTCAGCGAAAGATTTGACTAAAGAATGGTTTAGTAAAAATATTTTAGATGATAATGCAAGTGAATTTGCACAAAAACATCTACTTAAAATTCATAAAATTAAAGACTTAGGTGTTAAATATTTTATTGATCTTTTTTATTCAGAAAAATTTTCAGACTTATGTGTTGATTTTATTATGGAAAATATAAGAAAATTTGGTATTGAAGAATTAGATACTGAATTTTTACATCATGCTCTTTTTTGTATAATAACATCTGATTATGTTCTTGATTGGGTTAAAAGTGGATATTGCGATTCTAAGCTTTTTGGTGTTGATTTCCTTATTTCTTTGGCTTATGAGCCAGAATGGGAAAAAAATGAATGGATACAAAATCTAATTAAAAATGATAAGGATAATCTTAAATATCCTGAAGAAATAGATGAAATGCTTAGTGAAAAAATTTTTTCATGGTTAAGTGATGTTAGAAAGTTTCAGCCAAAAGAAATAGGTTTTGAACGTTTAATGCAACTTGTTGAACGTAAAGAAGCAAGTTATCACAAATTTGCATCACAATATATGATTAAAGCTTTTGTTCCATCTGATTTTGTTTCAAATGAAAATGATTCTAAACCAACTCAAAATCAAAAAGAAGCAATAACTGTAGATTTAAAAGGAATGACTTTTCTTTTTACAGGAAAATTAAAAACTATGACTCGTTCAGAATCTGAAGACAAAGTAAAAAATGCAAACGGAGTTAATGCTTCAGGTGTTACTAAAAACCTTGATTACTTGGTTATTGGTGATGATGGTTCACCTTTATATGGAGGTGGTAAAAAAGGAAGTAAACAAATAAAAGGAGAATCTTTGATTAACGAAGGTTCTAATTTGAAAATTATTTCAGAAACCGCTTTTTTACAAATGCTTGTTGGTAGAACAAATGATGCCGATTCTGGTACAGTAGAAGCTGGTTGCGAAAAATTATGGGAGCTACTTACCAAAAAAGGTAGTGAACAATCGCCTTTAAGGCTTTTTGCAATTAATTATTTAAAAAATCATCATCAAGATATATATCCCTTGCTGACTGAAAGATTTGTTGATCCTGGTGCTGAAATACCTCATGAGTTTTTTACTTTTGAGCGTTTATTACCATTGTTTAAAGAAAATAGACATATTTTAGTTGATTTTGCTCTTGAAATATCACCTTGGGAAGCATCAAAATGGAAGCCTGATTTTAAAGAATTAATGGCACTTTTTGAAAAAGGACATGTAAAAGTTAAGGAGTTTTTTGCAAAAGCTTTGACTTGTGGACCTGAAAAAGCTCATGATCGTTATCGTTTATCATCTGATTTACTTAAAGCTGATTATGTATATAGTCTATGTGAATCACCTGATAGTTTTACAAAAAATCTTGGTATGCAAATATTGAAACAAAACCCTCAATTATCAGAGCCAGAATCTCTTTTTAGACTTACTGAAAGTACAGATAACAAAATCAGGTATTTTGCAGTAGAAACAATTTGGCATAATTATAGAGAAAAAGGTATCTCTGCTAATTGGAGTTTTCCTGTAATTATAGAGGGTGAAAAAACAAAAGAAAAAACAACTAAAAAGAACTATAATGGAAAATTAGCAGATTTTCAAAAAATGAAGGATTTTTTACGACGTATGTTGTATGAAACACCTCCAGGAAGAAATAAAGGTAAACAAAAAGGATTAAAAACACTTTCTTCATCTAAAGCAAAAGTTGCTCTTGTAGAAATTTATAGAAAAATATCTTTAGATGATAAAAATTTTGCTGAAATAGTTATGCCTATCCTAGAAGAATTTATGAATTCACGTGGGTTAATTGAAGAAAAAGTTTGTCTTGTTGCTATTGCAAGAATTGCAGAAAAATATCCTGATTTAAGTATTTGGAAGGAGTCTGTTTCACAATGAAAAACAGAGAATTTAGTTTCCCTATTCGTGGGCAGATTGTAAAACTTTTTGGCAATGAAAACACTATAAACATTGTAACAAGACATCAAGAAGAGCTATCAACACCTATTTATTCTATAGATCTATTAAAAGGTGATATTAGTTATCATAAAATACCTGTTGTAGTTAATTCAATTGTTTTACATGATAAAACCTATTATATAGGCGGAAAAGATAAAAAAATTTATAAGGTTAATAATGATAAAAATGATATTTTATTAACTTGTGAAAATGATATTATTCATCTAAAAATTTATGAACAAGAATTATTTGTTTTAACTATTGATTCTTTACAAATACTAAACTTAAAAACTGAAAAAGTTGTACAAAAAATTGAGTTAGAAAAAGCTTCTTTTTTTGATATTTCACCTAGTGGGCAATGGATAGCTATTGGTTTTGAAAATGGTGTAATTCAAGCTTTTAGCAGAGAAGATCAAAAAGAATGGATAGCTTTGGATAAAGCAACTGTACATAATAGTATAGTAAATAACATTTTATTTGATTCTCAAGAACTTCAAATTATTTCTACTGCTCTTGATAAAAAAATGATGATGAGTCAAATTCGAGGTAATTTTGAAATAACAGAACGTACTAGCAAAGGGCATGATGGTATTATAAACACATTAATTTCTGGGCCTGATAATTATTTTTTTAGTGCTGGTCAAGATTCAACTGTAAAGTTATGGAATGCTGGTTATACACATCAAGTTCCTTCTACTACTAAATTTAATAAGCCTATAAATAATTTATGTTATTGGAAAACAGCAGATGCAAACCTTCTTGCAGTTTCTGAAAATAATTCAAATATTAGAATATATTCACTTGATATTAAAAATAAACCTGAAAATGAAATTTATACTATTTATCCTATAGAAATTTGGGTAAATCGTGAGTTTTCAAATATAGATACCAAAATAAGAGAATCTTCTCTAAAATTATTATCAGAATTTTCAGATAAATATAGTTTAAAAACTCTTAGTGAAAAAGCATTACAAGATAGTGATTCAAATCTTCGTTTATTAGCAACCAAATTATTATTAGACATTGAACATGAAAATACAGATGAATATTTATCAAATTTGCTTAATAGTAATGATAAAGATGTTTATACAAAAGCTTTTGAACAATTATTATCACGTAAAAAATTACATGTTCTTGAAATAATAAAGCGTTCTATAAATACAAATAATAAAGATTTAGGATATAAAGCTATTGAAGTATTGGGTAATCTTGCAAAAGATAATACATTTGCCCTTAATTATCTTATTAGTCTTCTTAATAATAAGTTTCCTGAATTACGTATTTTAGCTTTTGATTTGCTAAAAAATATTCACAAAAAAGATCCTATAACTGTGATTAATTTGGGTCTTGCTGCATCTCATGAAGATATAAAAGTACTTTCCTTAAAGCATGGTTATAACGATAATTTACTTAAAAATAGAGATTTTTTAAGACTTATTCGCAGACATCTTAATGATAAATCAATGGAAGTTCGTTATACATCATTTGCTCTTTCTTTATTGACACAACCATTTTTATCGGAAATATTAAGAGCTGCTGATGAAAATATACAAAGAAGATTAAACGACATTGATGGAAAAAAAGCGGGTAAATTTAAAGAAAGTGATATAAAATCTTTGAGCGAATCTGAACGTTCTCCATTAGTAGAAGCAATGACTACTCCTGCTCTTGATATTTGCCTTGCAGGAGCTAATGCACTTTCAATTATAAAAGATCAAAGAGCTTTTGGAGTTTTATTACAATTAAGCAGAGAATCAGATAATTTAACTCGTATGTCAGTATGCAGAGCCTTTAACTTTCTTGGAGATGTTAATACTATTCCTCGTTTAAAAATGATGCTTTATGATAATGCTCTTAATGTTGCTGATGCTGCTTTTACATCATTAGAAAATATGTTAAAAGAAAATCCTTTAATACTTTTAGAATCAGGGCTTAATGCACCTAATAATAAAATTAGATTAAGAACCGTTTCTTTAATTTCAAAATTACTAAAAACCAAAAAACAAGGTATTAATTTTCTTGAAACTGCTTTAAATGATAAGGAATTAATTGTAAGAAGAGAAGCTTTTAAAACCTTATTGAATTCTGAAATATATAAAACTCGTGCTGAAATTCTTCGTTTTGCTCTAAAAAGTGCTTTTAGCGATATACGTGAGGAAGTTCTTTTTGAATTGGAATCAATAAAAAAAGAAAGCTGGGGTTTGGAAATAATTACAGAAATGCTTAATGATCCTGATTCTGAAATTCGTTCAAAAAGCTTTAAATTATTACAAGGAAGTGATAAAGATATAAAAATAGTTTATCTGGATGCATTAAATTCAAAATATGAAGATGTCCGTTATCAATCATTAGAACTTTTATTAAATAGCAAGAAAAAAGATGAAAATATTTTTTCTATGATTAATAATTGCACCAATGATCAAAGTCTTAAAATTAGACAAAAAGCTTTGCAAGGATTAATTGATAATAAATGCTTAAAATTACTTGAAAAAGCTTTAGTAAATGAATATCAAGATATTCGTGTTTGTGCAGCAAAAGCACAAGCAAGTTATGGTATAAAATCAGCTTTAATACCTTTACTTGAGTTAATTCGTTCTAAAGAACCTGATGAAAAAAAAGAGGAATGGAAAAATTCAGTTAGAGAATCAATTAAAGGCTTGATTTTTCTTGGTGATTCATCTTCTTATGAGGATATAAAAAATCTTATTATTGACCCTAAAGGCTATTTTAACAAGGAAGCGGCTGAAGCAATTAGATTTGTTGTAAGTAAAAATAATCAAGAAGATTTGGCAAAATTATTTGCTTCACCTATAAACAACATTAAATATGAAATTGGATTAGCAATGTCAGCAATTGAAGATCAACGTTCAGCTTCAGAAGTATTTTCAAAAAAAAGTGAAAAAAGTTTGGTGGCGGCTTTTATGATGAGAAATGTTTTCCGTGAACATCTTTATTCTTTTATGGATAACCAGAATTTTAAACTGAGAAATAAGGCTTTGCTTATCTGTCTTATTACAGAATTAGGTGAAAGACCCGATACACCAGAATCATGTCTTTCGGGCTTATCAGCATCTAATGTAGATATTCGTCTAAAATCAGCATTAGCACTAGAAAATTATAATGAATATAATAGTTATCTTAAAATTATTACAGAAATATTTAATTTTCATTTTAAAGATAAATGGGAAGTAAAAGAAGATATTTTTATTCAAATAGCATCTTTATTAACTAAAAGTGATGGTAATATTAGTTTGGCAGTTGCAGAAGAATTTTTGCAAATAATCGATAAAGATAAACAGACAGAGTTTGAACAATGTTGGTCAATTATTACAACAAGATATCAAGATCAATTAAATAAAGCTTTGAAACAAATTAGTAAATCTAATGATAAAAAAGATGATAAATCGTTATTACCGTTGGTTATAGGAACTTATGTAGGTGTTTTACGCCTAAAAGATAATACTGTTCAGGCTTCAGAAAGACAAACTGCTCTTAGTTGTTTGGCAAATATTGCTAAAAAAATTCCTGAACAATTAGAATCTGTTTCAACATGTTTGAAAGTAGCATTACATGACAATTCTTTTTTGGTAAGAAATGAAGCTTTTGAAAATCTCAAAAATATTTTATCGGAAGAAGATCTTGTTTCTGAAGCTTTATCAACAGAGTATCGTGATATTACCAGAAAATCACTTGATTTACTTGCAGAAAGTAAAAATACAAAAAAGACAGAAGAAATAATAACAGATATTCAACTATCATTTACAAATGGTTTGGAAATAGAGGCTAATGCAGTTTTTTCAAATAAATTTGGTATATTAAAAGCAAATAAAAATGCTTTACAGGCAAGATCAAATTCTTTAAGAGAGCAAGCACTAACTGCTATATTTAACCTTTATGAAAAAGAAGATGAAGCCCGTACTATAATTTATGAAGCTCTTGATTCAGGTTTTTCTGATGTGAAAGAAAATACAGCTCGTTTACTTGCATATAAACAAGATAAAAAATCAATACCAGTTTTAGAAAAGTTTCTTAATTCTAATGAAAATCGTTTAATAGAGCTTGCATTAAGAGGATTTGAAGTCTTAAATGAAAAATCAACAGCGGAGTTACTTATAGCACGTTTACAAAAAGAACCAACTTTATATTCTGCATCTCAACTCATTCATGTTATTTATACTCTTGATAATTCTGATATAGCACCTCAAACAATTAAGTTATTTTTAGAGCATAAGAATTTACGTACTTATCTATTTGAGCTTATTTTACAATTAAGTGGATATAACCAGAATTTTAAAATAGTAAACAAAGAAATTGTTATAAATGAACAAAAACCTCGTAAACTAGATGATAGTTTATTTGAGCAACTATTAAAAGCTCTTTGTGAAATAGATGAAAAAAACTTATTAATTAGGTTAATTCCAAAAACAGTTTTTTGTAAATTACCAAGTATAGACAATTATCTTGATACACTTAGCAAATTTAATGATGATAATGTAAGACAATTAGTTTTAACTAGCTGTGCTACAAGATTAATTGAATTTTCAGTAAAACCTGATACATTAAAATCGGCTTTATCAAATTCTGATGCTATTAGCAAATTTTTAGCTGCTGAAGCTCTTGCTCTTTCAGGTTATGATTATGGAATTCAAGTTTTATTAACAGGAATTGATATGTTACAGAATCTTGAACATCGTGAAAGATGTGTATTAGCTCTTGGTAAATTAGCTTCATTAAGAGCATTAGATTCTCTTTTAAGTTTAGCTACTAATGATGATCATGCTTTACAAGAGTCTGCTATTGAGGCTATAGGGAATCTTAAAAACAGTGAAAAAAGGAACGAAATATTTGAACTTTTGAAAAAATATGCTTTAAGTGATAAAAGTGGCTTAAAAACTAGAGCAGTTACAGGATTAAGATGGTTTGATACACCTGAAGGTTGGCATTTAATAAGAGATTTAGCTACTATTGATGATTGGATGGTTCAAGCAAAAGCAATTGAAATGTTACGTTATGATAGCAATAAAGAAGAAGCTATAGAGTGTCTTAGTAAACTTATAAAAGATGAAGATGCTTATGGCTTTGTTGATACAATTTGTGAATCATTATTATATTTATATGAAAAAGAACCAATAAAGGCATATTATATATTTCTTTTATCTCAAGATCAAGATGCAGTTGAAATAGTTAAACCAAACTATTTTGAAATAATAGAAAAAGAAGGTAAA
>ERZ1292633.1444-Hain-H41-02um-R1-1444-length-25683-cov-6_pt1 | contig 25683 bp, 21 predicted proteins | sample MGYA00564406_ERZ1292633 | MGnify/ENA primary metagenome ERZ1292633 (study PRJEB36523, sample SAMEA6512639) | groundwater metagenome | collected 2019-01-08 | study: AquaDiva: Metagenomics assemblies of 32 groundwater samples | reverse complement strand
CCAATTATCACATAATCGGTGCCGGCCAGCGCATGCGCGGGGAAATGGTCGCGGATCAGCGCGCGGAAACGGCGCTTAACGCGGTTACGCTCTACCGCGCCGCCCAGACGTTTGGTAGCGGTGATGCCAAAGCCTGTCGCCGCATCATCATCACCGCGCGGGCGGGCGAGCAGCACGAATGCGGGCATCGGCACGCGCACACCAGCGTTGGCGGCAAGAAATTGGGGGCGCCGCGTCAAACGGCGGATGGCAACAGGCTCAGGCAGAGAGCTTCTTGCGGCCTTGTGCGCGGCGGCTGCGGATCACGGCGCGACCACCAACCGTCGCCATGCGGGCGCGAAAGCCGTGACGGCGGGCGCGAACAAGGTTGCTAGGTTGAAATGTGCGCTTCATGGTTGTGATTCTCTACTGTGATTTGGTCAAGAAAAAGGGCCGCCAAGCGAAAGGCGACCTCATCTGGTGGCGCGGCTAGGGGATTCGCTTGCAAAAGTCAATCTTATCCGGCGACGCGTGCCAAGCCTAATAGTGCCATATCATTGGCGTGCAATGTCCGCACAGAATCGAACCCGACACTGTTGGTCAGCGCGTAAAAATTGCGGGCACCCGCGTCGCTCAACCCCATTTCGCGATAGTAGCTAAGATATTCGGCGTGGACGGGGTCATTGGCCGCAAAATCGCGCGGCTCGTAACCGTCTTCATCACGCCAGCTGTGGACGCCGAACTCGGCTGATGCGGCGGCGCTGCGCTCTACGCCCGCAAGGAACAGGTCAACCGCACCAGATCGCACCGACCCGCCATCGGGGACGCGGGTGGTAAGGCCCGCACGGCGTACGGCGCGGGCGAGGATGTGGTTGGCATCCTCGTCAATTGACCCCGGGCATTCGACCATCACCAGATGGCGCACGGTGGGGTGCGCGGCCAAGAGCGCAGCGAATTGACGCGGTGTCGCGCTGTCGACGGTGCCAATCATCTCGACCGTATCGGCGGTGACCAGATGGAATGGACCATAGCTGGCGATGGGGGTGCGACTGGGGACAAAGCCTTCTGACGTTATGATTTCGGCAAAGCGGCTGGATTTGCCATCCACCATGTCGCCATCATCAGCGGACCATGTTTCAATGGTGGTCTCGCTCCACGTCAGCGTCACAACTTCGGACGCTATGCCGTCGGTTGAGAGCGAGAATGGTGCCATATTTTTAGTAGTCGGGGCCACATGCGTGCTGGTCCCCTCCGCCGCCTGCGCCACATTGGGTGTTGCGGTCATGGCCAGCCCCGCGAGGGCGGCCAAAGTCAGACGACGGAGAAGATAGGAAACCCTGTTCATAGGCAGCGTATTGCCGCGCTGCCCCTTGCCAACCACCCAATGGGTGCGGTGAGGAACGCGTTAACTATGCATTTATGAAATGGTTTGTTTGGCTATGACCGCAGCCACTTAGTCAACAGACCCTAGGGCATTAAGTGAGCAGCAACGGCCAGATTGCCGCCCGTAATCACTAGCTCATTATAGCTGGGCCGCGTCGTGCGCAGCCGTTCGCTTAGCGTCCCCGCGCCAATCATGCGAATATTGCCATGGGTGCCGTGGTGCATCAGATCGAATGCGTCGTGGACATGCCCCGACAGGACGGCGGTAACACCCGCCTTGGTCAGCGCATCGAGCGCGCGGGTGCCGCCGCGTGTGAGTGCCGTGCCGCGTGTCCCCGTCTCGACCAGCGGGTGGTGCGCGGCGACCAATGTCATATGCGACACAGGGAGCTTGGCGATGGCTGCAACTGTGGTGGCTAAGGACTTGGCTTTCACCACGCCTTTTGACCAATTGAACCGCCATTGTGCAGGTGCGGTCGTGTGCAATGGGACGATAGCAAGGCCGGGCAGGTCAATGGCGCGTTCGACCATATTGGCCATAGCGCGGTAACGGCGATAGGGGTTGGCGAAACGCTCAATCGGGTTGAAATAGGGCATGTCATGATTACCGATTTCAACGGTCACAGGCGTGTTGAGAGAGGTGATCCAATTCGCGGCGGCCGCAAATTCGCTATGCCGCGCGCGCATCGTGATGTCGCCGGTGATGATGATGGCGTCGGGCCCGTCCGACTGCACCTGCGCGGCGAACCAATCGAGCGCGGCCCGGTCTTCGGCCCCGAAATGCAGGTCACTGGCGTGAAAGATGCGGATGATACTCATGGGCTTCGCTTGCCATAGCGTAATAGCTTTGCAAAGCTATGGATAAGGGCAACAGACCCAATGGAGGAGACGGTGATGATTCGTATACTATTGTGGGCTATGGGCCTGGTCGCCGTGGCGGGTATCGCCGTCGGCTTTGCGGCGCGTTGGCAATGGCCAGGGCTGCTCAATGTCGTCGATGGCCTAACCCCCGGCCCAGCAGGGGAACGGGTGGCCGAGGGCGCCGCTTATGGAACGAATGAACGACAAAGCGTTGATGTCTATGCTCCCCAAGGCCGTGGGGTGACTCCTGCAACCAATGGAGCCAAATTGCCCGTCATCATCTTTTTCCACGGCGGGGGTTGGCGTCATGGTGATCGCCAAAGCTATGGCTTTGCTGGTCGGGCTTTCGCCTCCGAAGGCTTTGTCACTGTCGTTGCTGGTTATCGATTGGGCCAAGAGGGCAGATTCCCGATATTCATGCAGGACGCGTCTGCGGCCATCCGCTGGGCGCACGACAATGTTGCGCGCTATGGCGGCGATCCGGACCGTATCGTGCTCGCGGGGCATAGCGCGGGTGCGCATATCGTGTTGATGGCGGGGTTAGACCCGCAGTGGCTCGGTGACATGGTACGGCCGGGCGGGGCCATACGCGGGGTCATTGATCTTGCCGGACCAGCAGATTTTTTGCCGTTCGAACCGGGCGGTGCCGCCGAGGCAGCGTTCAGCCATGTTCAAAACCCCGAAATCACACAGCCAATCCACTTTGCCCGGGCCGACGCGCCGCCGATATGGATGGGCCATGGTGCCATCGACACCCTAGTTCGGCCACGCAATCCGCAACATTTGTTGGCGGCGATAACCGATGCGGGCGGGCAGGCGCAAATGCGCTTCTATCCCGGCGCCGATCATAATGGCACGGTCAAGCCATTGTCGCTATATTATCGGGGCGATAATAGTTTGCTGGCCGATGCGGTTACTTTCGCGCGCAGGGTTACTGCGCCAGCGCCCGATCAACCGCAGCCTTAGCCAGCGCCAGTTCTTGCCGGTAATCCATGGTCGCATCAAGATCGACAATCGGCGCGCCATTAAAGGTCAGGCGCGGGATCGCTGCGATCTTAGCTGCGAGCAGGTTTCGTTCATGGTCGGGTTTGCGCGCGAATGCGGTATCGACATCGACGTTCAGGCGAATCACCAAAGTCGGGATATAGGCGATCATTTCACGGTATAGAGCCAGCTCTTGCGCTTGGATTGCCAACTGCCCTTCGGTCGTGGCGCGCCCCGCCAATATCGGCCCGTCATGAAGGCCTGCGACATCAATTTGCGGATAGCGGTCGGTGACGATGGTGACGCCGCTGCGCCGCCGCAACAGCAGGGCATCGAATCTGGCGCGTCGCTTGCGCGATTTACGCAGGGCATAGCGCGCTACCATCATGCCGGGGATGGGTTGCGTCGGGTCGCGCAGCCGGTCGGCGATGCCATCCAGCCAGCGGTGCAACGCCGGGCCAAACAATGGCCATCGGCCAATTGCGCGGCCCTGTTCGCCGGACCCCAAGCCCAAATAGCCGCTCATCGCCAATCGCGATTGGCTTATGTGGCATAGCAGGTCGGCGGCAAGCGTCGATTTCCCCGACCCGTCGCAACCCACGACTGCAATCAGCGGGGCAAGGCGTTCCGCGCCCATATTATCAGCTCAATTCTTTGAAATAGCCTATCATTTTAAGCCCGCCTAGGATGAAACGGACGGCGACCAGCACACCATAAGCATAAACCCACGGCCAGCACGCCGCCGGGATTGCAGCCGTCTCAAAGCCCAAACGTGCGAACCAGGTCAGGATCAGAGCGGTCGCCAGCAGGAACAGCTTATTCTGTTCACGCCAGATCATGCGCTTGACCCAGAATGGGTATTTGGGTTTCACCCACCCCGACAGACGCGGCAGCAACGCAGGCACATGCGCAGCCCATTCGGCGTGTGCGGCACCGAACTTGTCGCGCAGATATTCCTCTTCGTAGATCGAGATGCGCTCGTAGATGAGGACGCCCACAAGATAGACGATGGCGCCAAATACCCAGCTTCCCGACAACATGGCGATGCCTGTGAAGTTGAGGATGCGTCCGACATAAAGCGGGTTGCGGACTAGGCTATAAGGACCAGTGGTGTTCAACTCGCTGGCTTCGGCGGCGACCTTTGCGCGGCCCGACGTGCCAAGCGCGGCATAGCCGGATGTGATGACGCGAACCAGTGCGCCGCTGCTCGCTACGCCCAGCGCGGCCCAGAACCAGATGCGATCGGCACTGGTGCTGGCAAAAGGGCCAAGGTCGCGGCCGCAATAAGCGATCAGTGTCGCAATCGCGATGGTGATATAGATGTAGGTGCCACGGATGAAAAACAGCTTCTTGCCGGAGCTTGCGAGTTCGGTCTGGTACATGGTGCGGGTATGGCCCTGTTGTTGAAATATGATGCCTGAAATCAGGCATTCAGTGTGCGCCGCGCCTCTAAACGGGATTTTCGGCAGGAATGAGGCGGAGCTTGCGTGCGGTCTTACCCAATGATTGGCGATCCGCCAAGGGTAGTGACACTCTGGCGCTCAACCAGATTGCGCCGAGCGCGACGCCGAGCGTGAGCGGCAGGGCAATGGCATCGGGTGCCTGCGCGATGCCCAGCGTGACAAACAACGCCGCCAGAGAAATCCCAATGGTTCGCAGCGCTGCGCGGGCGAGCGACGGCCCAAAGGGAGTGAGGTTCTCAATCATTTGTAATTGCAGCATCGGGATCGCGGCGGCGAGGATAAAGCCGATCGCACTGGCCAATGTGATACCGCTGAGCGGCCCCATGATCTGCATCAGCGGCCACGCAAAGAGTGCCGCCACGAAGAGGCCGGCCATGCTTGCGGTCAATTGGTGGCGAAAGCCCGCAACGACCTGCAGCACCGGCAAGGAAATGCCCAACACCGCCTCCACCGCACGGGCGACTAGCAGGATTATCAGCGCCTGCTGTGCCACCAGGGCGTCGTTGCTGAACAGTTTGAGCAAGGGCTTGCTCCCCGCCGCCAGCACCGCCGACAGCGGCAATGCGATGACAAGGATGAGGCGAACTGCATAAGCGTAAATAGCCTGCACATGGCTGCGGTCGGCGCGTTCGGCAGAGGAAGCGAGCGGAGCGAGAACATAGACAAAGGCGATGCGGACAAGTTGCACCACGCTCGAAATCTTGCGCGATATGGTGAACAGGGCGCTGGCGCGTGCGCCATCCGCGCCCGGAATGATGAGGTTGAGCAGCACCGCTGGCGCATCGCCAAACAGCCGGGCAATCATGTTCGATGGCAGGATCGACAGACCGGCCCACATCGTCTGGCGAAAGGCGTCGGTGAAAATTGCCCCCTCAAGCAACAACGACAGGCGGTAATGCCGCGCCACCAGACGCAGGCTGAGCAGCGCGGTGAGCGTTAGCGAGCACATATGGGCGATGAACAGCCCGAACAGCCCCCATCCCATGGCGTAAAATAGCAGCGCCAGCACAAGGCGGATAATCTGTTCCCACACGATCCTGAGGCGGATTTCCGGGCCGAACAGATGGCGCGCGCGTAGCGCCGATGTCGCTATCTCGACAAAGGCCCATAGCGGCAGTGCCCAGACAAACAGCCGGATCGCCGGCGCAACAAGCGCGCGGTCGGCGGCGGCAACATTGACCCAAGTGGCCAGCGGCTCCGCAAACAGCGACACTAACGTCGCAACGATGATACAGGGCACGACGCCCAGCAACAATGCCGCGCGCAGGCAATCCGCTGCTGCGCGGTCATCTGTCGCTTGTGGCACGGTGCGCTGCATTGCGCTGGTCATGCCAAGGTCAAAGATATTTTCGATCAAATTGACCGCTGCCCATAACAGGGCATACAGGCCGTATCCCGCCAGCCCGAATAACAGCACGTACAGCGGTTGCGAGACGATCTCGATCACCGCGCCCATGCGCGACAGCAATGTCGTGCCGACGCCCTTGGCAACGTGGCTGCTGGTGACGGCTGCGGGCTGGGATGGGTCTTGCACCTTGGCGCTATAGGCGGAGTTGGCGGTTCGCGCCAAGTCGCTTGATTTTCACGCCCGACCCAGCGAGGAGGGCGGCCATGTCTAAGCACTGGACCGCACTCATCCTTGCCGGACAACGCCCCGGCGTTGACCCGCTCGCCAGCCATTTTGGCGAAGCCTATAAGGCGCTGGTGCGCGTCGCGGGCGAACCGATGCTCACCCACGTCGTGCGCACGCTGAATGCTGTTCCGGCGATTGGCCGCATCATCGTGCTGGGGCAGGAACCGGGCGTGCTGGTGGCGGCGGTCGCGGCTGGTGGCGGGGCGGACATCTTGGCCAGCCAGTCGGGTATATCGCAAAGCATTCTCGACGTAGCGGGCGGTGATGATGCACCATGGCCGTTGCTGGTGACCACCGCTGATCATCCTTTGTTGACGCGCCAGATGGTCGAGGCGTTCATGAGCCAAGTGGATGACGCCGATGTCGCGGTGGCGATGGTCGAGCGCGGCACTATGCTGGCGCGCTTTCCCGATGCCCGGCGGACGTGGCTGCGCTTTGCCGATGGCGCATGGTCGTGGGCTAATGTGTTCGCGTTGACGGGACCAGCGGCGCTGGCGGCATTGCATGTCTGGACGCAGGCGGAACAGGATCGCAAGCGGCCGTGGCGGCTGTTTCGGCATTTTGGCTGGGGGCTGGCCTTGCGCGCGATCACCCGCACTATTGGCCTTGCTGATGCATTGGGGCGGGCGGGGCGCAGGTTCGGGATGCGGGTGCGGCTGGTGCCGATGCGCGACCCTGTGGCGGCAATCGATGTTGATAAACTGTTCGACCATCAACAGGCCGAGGCGATTTTGGCGGATCGGGCGGAGTGAATTAAGTGCATAATCACCATAATCCTGGACTTTCCCGCTTTCCTACAGCCTTGTCGTCATGGTAATATGCGCTTTGTTTAAGAACTCGGTTCTTTTGACATTGTAGATCGGCACCACCCATATGTGCTTCGCGTCTCCGCGCGAACTATCATCCTCCGTCACTGCGAGCGCAGCGAAGCAATCCAGATGCGGCCAAGACTGGATTGCCACGGGCCTTGCGACCCTCGCAATGACGATGGTGGATGACGAGATGTATTATGTGTATAATACGACTGTGTATTGTTGATACCACAGCTCTGTAACCCGCAGGCGGTCGTTGTTTCCCCTGTATAGTCTATCAACCAAATCCCGCGAACTAACCCCGTTCCTTGGTGACACCTTTGGTAACTTTTGGGCCGCGCATCGCCTCTTGCTGCACCGATAACGACAGGCGCGATTTTTTCAAAAACGCAATAATGTAAACCCTGTCCGCCCCGCTCCATCAGAATATGGTTGCGGCACGGGGTTCGCGTGACCTACTATGGCGTTCTGGCCCCAATTGACGAACAGGACGCGCGACCCATGGCTGAGTTTACCCTGCCCAAGAATAGCAAGGTCCGCCGCGACGGGGCGGTGCATCGCGCCGCCGGGGCCAAAAATGCCAAGAGCTTCAAAGTCTATCGCTACGACCCTGACAAGGGCGAGAATCCCCGAATGGACACGTTCGTAGTGGATTTGGACAGTTGCGGGCCGATGGTGCTCGATGCGCTGATCATGATGAAGTCGGAGCAGGATTCAACGCTGGCGTTTCGCCGTTCGTGCCGCGAAGGGATTTGCGGTTCCTGTTCGATGAACATTAACGGCAAAAACGGCCTCGCCTGCACCACCGCGATTGAGGACTGCAAGGGCGACGTCACCATCACGCCGCTGCCGCATATGGAAGTCATCAAGGATTTAGTGCCCGATTTCACGCATTTTTATGCGCAATATGCGTCGATTGAGCCGTGGTTGAAAACCAAAACGCCGACGCCATCGGGCAAGGAGCGGTTGCAAAGCCCTGAGGACCGCGCCGAACTGGACGGCCTGTATGAGTGCATCCTGTGCGCTTGCTGTTCAACCAGCTGTCCCAGTTATTGGTGGAACAGCGATAAGTTCCTTGGTTCTGCTATTTTGCTACAGGCCTATCGCTGGCTGGCGGACAGCCGTGATGAAATGACGGGTGAGAGGCTCGATGAACTGGAGGATCCGTTCCGCCTTTACCGCTGCCACACGATCATGAATTGCGCCAATGCCTGTCCCAAGGGGTTGAACCCTGCGCGTGCCATCGCCGAGGTCAAAAAGATGATGGTCGAACGCGCCGTTTGACAGGCGGGCGGTGACTTCTGTTCTGGCCCGATACGATGCGCTGGTCGTCGCGGGCGAATTACGCGCCGATGATGGGCAGCGCGCGGCGGCGGTGCGGCTTGACCAGTTGCAGCAGGAGCTGGAGGCTATCCCCGAGCGCGGCTCCATCTTGTGGCGGATGATGGGGCGTAAGGTAGAGGCACCGCAAGGTGTTTATTTGTGGGGCGGGGTCGGGCGCGGCAAGACCATGCTGATGGACTTGTTCCACGACAGCTTGGCCATCCACGCCAAACGCCGCGTTCATTTTCACGCCTTCATGATTGAAGTGCATCAGCGCCTTCGCGCCGCGCGGGCCACTGAAGAGGGCGACCCGGTGATAGCGGTGGCGGCGGCGCTGGCGGGCGAGCAACGCCTTTTGTGCTTTGACGAAATGGTCGTCAATAACAGCGCCGATGCGATGATCATGTCGCGGCTGTTCACCGCCTTGGTTGAAGGCGGGGTGACGGTCGTGGCGACGAGCAACCGTCCGCCGCACGACCTGTATAAGGACGGGTTGAACCGCGAGCATTTCCTGCCGTTCATCGCGCTGATCGGCGCGCGGATGGATGTGCTACCGCTCAATGGCCCGAGCGATTATCGCCGCGACCGCTTGGCCGGGGTGCAGCGCTGGCATGTACCGAATGGCGCAGAGGCGACGGCGGCGCTATCGGAGGCGTTCTTCAAGCTGACCGATTATCCGCCTGAGGACCGCGCACATGTTCCGGTGGCCGAGATTGATGTCGGGGCCAAGCGCACGTTGCACGTCCCCAAGTCGCTCAAAGGGGTCGCTGTCTTTTCGTTCAAGCGGCTGTGCGGTGAGGCGCGCGGGGCTGCGGATTATCTTAGCATCGCGATGGCATATCACACGATCATATTGGTCGGCATACCCGCGCTGGGGCCGGAAAAGCGTAACGAGGCGGCGCGGTTCGTGACGTTGATCGACACGCTGTATGAATATCGGGTCAAATTGCTGGCCAGCGCGGACGCATTGCCCGACGATTTATACCTGAAGGGCGACGGCGCGTTCGAGTTTGAACGCACAGCGTCGCGGCTGAACGAGATGCTGTCCGACGACTGGTTGGCACGCGGGCACGGGGTGGGTGAATGACACGCTTTTTTTGGCACTGTCTGACTATGATTGTCGCTATTTATTTGGCTATGCTGTCTGGCGCTGCGCAGGCATCGGCTCCGCTCCCACCCGTTCTGACCGCCGCTGATTTGCGGCCGCACACCGACCTGTCTGGCCCGTGGAATTGGTCGATTGACCCCTACCGCGTCGGGGTGAGCGGGTTTCATGGCGGTGCTCCTGGCCCGGGATCGCGGCGTTACGATGATGTCGATGTCGAAACACATTTGATCGCCAATCCGCGCGCGCTGTTTGAATATGACATGGACCGCGCGCCGAGCGCGATACTGCCGTCATCGTGGCTTAACCATTCTCCCTTGCTGCGCCACTATCAGGGGCTGATGTGGTATCAGCGCATGGTCGAGGCTGACCCACGCGCAGGCACGCGCACCTTCCTGCGCTTTGGCGCGGTCAACTATGCCGCCGCCGTCTATGTCAACGGCGCTCTGGTCGGGCGGCACGAGGGGGGCTTTACCCCCTTCGCATTCGACGTGACCGAGCATCTGCGCAGCGGAGCGAACCGCATCACCGTTGGCGTTGATTCGACTGCCCGCGACGACAGCGTGCCGCCGCCCGTCACCGATTGGGAGAATTATGGCGGCATCACCCGCGCGGTGAGCCTGATCACCGTGCCCGAAACCTATATCGATGACGCGTGGGTGCGGCTCGGCAATGACGGGCGGATAAAGGCGAGCCTGCGGCTGGCGGGCAGCCATGCAGCGGGGCAGCGGTTAAGCGTGCGGATTGCGGCGCTGGGCCTGACGATGGGAGGTGTAAGCGACGCGGATGGCGTGTGGCAGGGGAGCGTGGCGCCGCCGCGCGCCCTGCGGCGCTGGTCGCCCGGTGCGCCGACGCTCTATGATGTCGAGGTGACAGCTGGTGCTGACAGCCTGCGCGACCGCATCGGCTTTCGCACCATCGCAGTGCGTGGGAGCCAGATATTGCTCAATGGCCAGCCGATATTCCTGCGCGGTATCAGCCTGCACGAAGAAGAATTGGGCGCGAACCCGTCGCGGATCATCACGCCGCAATCGGCGCGCGCGCTGTTGTCGTTGGTCAAGCATGACCTGCACGGCAATTTTGTGCGGCTGGCGCATTATCCGCATGGCGAGGCGATGACGCGGATGGCCGATGAGATGGGGCTGATCGTGTGGAGCGAGATCCCCGTTTACTGGCTGGTGGCGTGGGATAATCCAGGCACGCTGAACGCGGCGCGGCGCATGCTGGCCGAAAATATCCTGCGCGACCGTAACCGCGCCTCTATCGTGCTGTGGAGCGTCGGGAATGAAACGCCCGTCAGCGACGCACGTAACGCATTTTTGCGCACGCTGATCGCCGATGTCCGCAGCCTCGATGATAGCCGGCTGGTGACGGCGGCACTGCTCAATCGGCGCGAGGAGCGCGGCGGGCGCGTGACAATGGTCATCGACGATCCGCTGGTCGATGATTTGGACGTGATGGCGGTCAATAGCTATAATGGCTGGTATAGCGACGATGCGCTGGCGGCGCTGCCCGACTTCGACTGGTTGTCGGCCAGTGGCAAACCGTTGATCCTGTCGGAGTTCGGCGCCGATGCATTGGCGGGCTTTCATGATGCGGGCGCGGACCCGCGTAAGTTTTCCGAGGAATATCAGGCGGACTATTACCGTCAGACGCTGGCCATGGCCGACCGCATCCCTTTCCTCGCGGGGATGAGCCCATGGATACTTAAAGATTTTCGTTCGCCACGCCGCCAGCATCCGCTGTTTCAAGGCGGGTGGAACCGCAAGGGGCTGGTCAGCGAAACGGGGCAGCGCAAACAGGCATTCGGGATTTTGGCGGAACATTATGCGCGGCGCGCGGCGCATTAAAGATATTGCGAACCAATTGCATTAAACCTTGTGTTTTTGGACCTTTATCACCTTGCAATCGACGCTGGACGGGCTATTGCGGGGGTCGCGCGCGAGCCGATGAACGGCCGGATTGCTCGTTAGCGCTTTGAGATACGCACGGCCTTTTTGCAGGAGACACGACATGGCCCGCAACAAGATCGCGCTGATTGGCGCAGGGATGATCGGCGGCACGCTCGCCCACCTCGCCGCGCAAAAGGAAATGGGCGACATCGTCCTGTTCGACATCATGGAGGGGATGCCCGCAGGCAAGGCGCTCGACCTTAGCCAAGCCGCCCCGGTCGAAGGGTTCGACGTGTCGCTCAAAGGCTCATCGGACTATGCCGACATCGCGGGTGCCAACGTGGTTATCGTCACCGCCGGCATCGCGCGCAAACCCGGCATGAGCCGCGATGACCTTATCGGCATCAACCTCAAAGTCATGAAGGCGGTGGGTGAGGGCATCAAGACGCATTGCCCCGGTGCGTTCGTCATCTGCATCACCAACCCATTGGACGCGATGGTGTGGGCGCTGCGCGAATTTAGCGGCCTGCCGCACCATATGGTCGTCGGCATGGCGGGTGTGCTGGATAGCGCGCGGTTTCGCCACTTCCTTGCCGACGAGTTCAAGGTCAGCGTTGAGGACGTCACCGCATTCGTGCTCGGCGGGCACGGCGACACGATGGTCCCCGTCATCGAATATTCGACCGTGGCGGGCATTCCCGTCCCCGACCTCATCACCATGGGCTGGTCCACGCAGGAGCGCATCGACGCGATAGTCGCGCGCACCCGTTCTGGTGGCGGCGAAATCGTCGCGCTGCTCGGCAATGGGTCGGCCTATTACGCCCCCGCGACATCGGCGATTGCGATGGCGGAAAGCTTTCTCAAGGACAAAAAGCGTGTGCTGCCGTGCGCGGTGCACCTGACCGGCCAATATGGCGTCGATAACCTCTATGTCGGTGTGCCGTGCATCATCGGTGCGGGCGGGGTGGAGCGCGTGGTCGAGATTGCGCTGAAACCCGAAGCGCAGGCGAACTTCACCGTCAGCGTCGATGCGGTCAAGGAATTGCTGGTCGCGTGCAAAGCACTTGATCCGTCATTAGCTTAAATTCGCGGAGCGTCTGATATTTCTTCCCAGCGAAAAGGCTGATTATGTCCATCCTCGTTAACAAACATACCAAAGTCCTGACGCAGGGGATGACCGGCGCGACCGGGACATTCCATACGCAGCAGGCACTGGATTATGGCACACAGATGGTCGGCGGGGTGACGCCGGGCAAGGGCGGCCAGGTGCATATTGGCCTGCCGATGTTTGGCACCGTGGCGGAGGGCATGGCCGTAACCGGCGCGGACGCGAGCTGCATCTATGTGCCGCCGCCGTTCGCCGCCGCCGCGATTATCGAGGCTATTGACGCGGAAATGCCTCTGATCGTCTGCATCACCGAGGGCATCCCGGTGCTCGACATGGTCAAGGTCAAGGCGCGGCTGGCGGGGTCCAAATCGCGGCTGATCGGGCCCAATTGCCCCGGTGTGCTGACCCCGGGCGAGTGCAAGATCGGCATCATGCCGGGCAGCATATTCTCCGAGGGCAGCGTCGGCGTCGTCTCGCGTTCGGGCACGCTGACTTATGAGGCGGTGTTCCAGACAACCAATGTCGGGCTGGGCCAGACGACGGCGGTCGGCATTGGCGGCGATCCGGTCAACGGCACCAACTTCATCGACGTGCTGGAGCTGTTTTTGGCCGATGACGCAACGGCTTCGATGATCATGATCGGTGAAATCGGTGGCAGCGCAGAGGAAGACGCGGCGCAATTCCTGATCGACGAAGCCAAGCGTGGCCGCAAAAAGCCGATGGTTGGCTTTATCGCGGGGCTTACCGCACCTCCGGGCCGCCGCATGGGTCATGCGGGCGCGATTGTTTCGGGCGGGCAGGGCGGCGCCGAGGGCAAGATTGCGGCGATGGAGGCGGCGGGCATCCGCGTGTCCGCTTCGCCCTCCGAATTGGGCACGACATTGGTGGATGTGTTGAAGGGGTAGAGAAAGTGGATGTGCTCCTGCGAAGGCAGGAGCACATCGCCAAATCTATCGTAGGCACGATGCGTGCGATGATGGACCCCTGCCTTCGCAGGGGAACACAAGGGTAGATGATGGATTACGAAAATCACGACTTTGAAACCGAAAGCGGCCCAAGCTGGGCGCGTGAGGGCTGGCCGCTGTGCGATACTGATGCGCTGACGGCGGCGCTCGACCCCACGCAGATGGCGGTGGCGGTCAAGGCGGCTGCGGCAAAGTCTGGCGCTTTACTGTCCGATGCGGAGATCGCGGCGGCGGCGGGTGCGTCTATCCGCGCGATGATGCTGGTCCGCACCTACCGTGTGCGCGGACATTTGGCGGCGGACCTCGACCCGCTGGGCATCCAGAAACAGGATATTCCGGCCGACCTGACCCCCGAATATCACGGGTTTAGCGGTGGTGACCTTGATACGTCCGTCTATTTGGGCGGAGTGCTTGGCCTTGAAAAAGCGTCAATCGCTGAGTTGGTGGCGATATTGCGCGCCAATTATTGCGGGCGGGTTGGCCTCGAATATATGCACATCAACGATGTCGAGGAGCGGCGTTTCCTGCAGGAACGGATGGAGGGCGCAGACAAGGCCATCAGCTTCTCACCCGAGGGCAAGAAGGCGATCCTGAGCAAAGTGATCGAGGCCGAGGAGTGGGAAAAGTTCCTTGCGCGCAAATATGTCGGGACCAAACGCTTTGGCCTCGACGGCGGTGAATCGATGGTCCCCGCGCTGGAGGCGATCATCAAATATGGCAGCCAATATGGCGTGCGCGAAATCGTCTATGGCATGGCGCATCGCGGGCGGCTCAACATCCTCGCCAATGTCATGGCCAAGCCGTATAAAATCATCTTTCACGAGTTTTCGGGCGGGTCGTCAAACCCCGATGATGTCGGCGGTTCGGGCGATGTTAAATATCACCTCGGCACCTCGACCGACCGCGAGTTTGACGGGGTCGCTGTGCATATGTCGCTTCTCCCTAACCCGTCGCATCTGGAGGCGGTGGATCCCGTTGTGCTCGGCAAAGTCCGCGCGCAGCAAGTGATGCGCGGTGACCTAGCCAAGCACGAACAGGTGCTGCCCGTGTTAATCCATGGCGATGCTGCGTTTGCGGGACAGGGGATTGTGTGGGAATGCCTCGGCTTTTCTGGCATTCGCGGCTATAATACGGGCGGGTGCATCCACTTCATCATCAACAACCAGATCGGCTTTACCACCAGCCCGCAATATGCGCGCTCATCGCCTTACCCGTCGGACGTTGCCAAGGGGGTGCAGGCGCCGATCCTCCACGTCAATGGCGACGACCCCGAAGCGGTGACATTTGCGTGCAAACTGGCGATAGATTTTCGCCAGCACTTCCACCGCGATGTCGTGATCGACATGTGGTGCTATCGCCGCTTTGGCCATAATGAGGGTGACGAGCCAAGCTTCACCCAGCCGCTGATGTACGCGAAAATCCGCGCACATCCAGCCGTGTCCATGGTCTATCAGGCGCGATTAGAGGGTCAGGGCGTGCTATCCGAAGGTGATGCCGATGGACTGCGCAGCGCCTTCATCACGCGCCTTGAACGCGATTTCGCCGACGCCAAAGATTATAAGCCGAACAAGGCCGACTGGTTTGCTGGGCGCTGGTCGGGGCTGCACATGCCCGCCGATCCCGAAGGGGCGCGGCGCAATATCTATACCGGGGTTAGTGATAAATTGTTCGACGGCATTGGCCGCATCATCACCACTATTCCGGATGGTGTGGACGTGCACAAGACGCTGCGCCGCGTCATCGACGCTCGCGCCGCGATGTTTGCGGGCAAGGGTGACATATTCGACTGGGCGACCGCTGAGGCTCTGGCGTTCGGAACGCTGCTGAGCGAAGGGTATCAGGTGCGCCTGTCGGGGCAGGACAGCGGGCGCGGCACATTTAGCCAGCGCCACGCGGTGTGGGTCGATCAGGGCACAGAGGCGAAATATGTGCCGCTATCGACCGTGCCGCACGGCCGGTTTGAGGTACTCGACAGTCCGCTTTCCGAATATGGCGTGCTGGGTTTCGAATATGGCTATGCTATGGCCGACCCCAAGGCGCTGGTGCTGTGGGAGGCGCAGTTCGGCGATTTCATGAACGGTGCGCAGATCATGATCGATCAGTTCATCGCGGCGGGTGAGGCGAAATGGCTGCGCGCCAACGGCCTCGTCATGCTGTTGCCACATGGGTATGAGGGCCAAGGGCCGGAACATAGTTCGGCGCGGCTGGAGCGTTTCTTGCAACTGTGCGCGGGCGACAATATCCAGGTGTGCAACATCACCACCCCGTCCAATTATTTTCACGTGCTGCGCCGCCAGATGCTGCGGCCATTCCGCAAGCCGCTGATCATCATGACGCCAAAGTCGCTGTTGCGGCACAAATTGGCGCTGTCCGAGCGGGTGGACTTCATCGGGGAAAGCCATTTCCGCCGGATCATGTCTGACCGTAACCCGCCCGTTGACGCCGCGATTAAACGCCTCGTTCTGTGTTCGGGCAAGGTCGGTTATGACCTGATGGAGGCGCGCGACGCGGCCGATATGACCGACACCAGTGTCATCCGTATTGAGCAGATTTATCCGTTTCCCGGCGAACCATTGTCGCTGCGTCTATCGCGGATGACCGCGCTGGAGGAGGTGGTGTGGGCACAAGAGGAACCACACAACAATGGTGCCTGGTCGTTCATAGAACCGTTTCTGGAAGACGCGCTAAAGGCGGCGGGCAAGGCGGGGATGCGCGCGCGCTATGCGGGCCGCGCTGCGGCCGCGTCGCCCGCAACGGGGCTGATGTCGCGTCACCAAACCGAACAAGGCGCGTTGGTCGCCGATGCGCTGGGGCTTTCGGTTCGTGCCGAAATCCGCCGCACCAAGAAAAAGGGTTAAGTCATGTCTAGCGAAGTTCTTGTCCCTGTGTTGGGCGAATCGGTGACCGAGGCGAGCATTGGGCAATGGCTGAAGCAGCCGGGTGAGAGAGTCGCAGCCGATGAGCCAATCGTCAGCCTAGAGACCGACAAGGTCGCGGTTGAAGTGCCTAGCCCGATTGCGGGCGTGATGGGCCGCCAACTGGTCAAGGAAGGCGACACCGTCGCGGTCGGCGCTGTGATTGCGGTGATTGATGATGACGGCGCAGTTGTGGCACCGCCCGCAACGGTTGCGGCTAGTGCCACGCCTGCTTCATCGGTGATGGCCGATGCGTCGGCGCTGTCGCCCGCTGTCCGCCGTGCGGTGTTGGAGCATGGCATCGACCCCGCCAAAATCACCGGCACGGGTAAGGATGGTCGCTTGACCAAAGAAGATGTCGTTGAGGCCGCCAAGCGCGCGGGTGACGCACCGGCTGCGACGGTGGTTGTGGCCGAAGCATCGGTGCCGGCCGTCCCTGTAACGGGCGTGCGCGGCGAGGAGCGCATCAAGATGACGCGGCTGCGGCAAACCGTCGCCAAGCGCCTGAAAGAAGCACAAAACACCGCTGCGCTGCTGACCACATTTAACGATGTTGATATGTCTGCGGTGATCGCGGCACGTGCCAAATATAAGGATTTGTTTGAGAAAAAGCATGGTGTCCGCCTTGGCTTCATGGGGTTTTTCACGCGCGCGGTGGCGCTGGCGGCGCGCGATGTCCCTGCGGTCAACGCGCGGATCGACGGCGACGAGATTGTCTATCACAAACATCTCGACGTCTCGGTCGCGGTAAGTGCGCCGAATGGCCTTGTCGTCCCCGTCATCCGTAACGCCGACACGATGAGCTTTGCCGAGATTGAAAAGGCGATTGGCGATTTTGGCGCGCGGGCCAAGGCGGGCACATTGACGATGGCGGATATGGCGGGTGGCACCTTCACCATTTCCAATGGCGGCGTGTTCGGCAGCCTGATGTCCACCCCGATCATCAACCCGCCGCAGGCGGCGGTGCTCGGCCTGCACCGGATTGAGGACCGCCCCGTGGTCCGCGACGGCGCGGTGGTGGTGCGGCCGATGATGTATCTGGCATTGTCCTACGATCACCGTCTGATCGACGGACGCGAGGCGGTGACGTTCCTTGTCCGGGTCAAGGAAGCGATCGAGGATCCGACGCGGCTGTTGATTGATTTGTAAGGGAGAGCCTCTGTGAGCATGATTTTGTATTTGAAAAGGGCTACCGAAGCTGATGTCCAACGACTGAAAAATCCAGAGCCTGAAGCTTTGCAGGAAGTGAGTCCTCCGGAAAAAAAGGGGTTCTTCTCAAAAATCTTTTCAAAGCCCGCAGTGCGTAAGGTGGCACAGGAACCGCACGCCAATCCAGTTCAGGATTTTTTCTTTTCTAACGGTGATCCAAGCGATCTGATTGATTTTGATCGGGCTTGGGACGCTTTGAATATGATGTTGACCGGTGAAGCTTTCGGCAGCGAGGGCCCTCTTGCAATATTCTACTATCCTGGTGAGGAAGTTGGAGGCGACGATGGCTATGGTCCAGCCAGATACATTCCCAGTTCAAAAATGAAAGAGTTTGAGGCGGCATTCGAGAAGCTTAGCCACCATGAGCTGAAGATCCGGTTTGATCCGTCTGCCTTTGAAGAAGCACAACTTTACTCGTCGTATTTGTTTTCTGAAGATGGCGTAGAAGTCGATTACATAATGCAATCGATCCCTGATTTCCGAAAGTTCGCGAAGCGATGCGCCGAAACTGATTCCGGTGCGTTAGTCGGGATTTATTGAGTGGCATAAATTGAAATGACTGAACAAACCTATGATTTTGCTGTACTGGGGATTGACCTATAATGTCCTTCCTGCCGCCACACATTGTCGAACGTGAGGACCGCAAGACGCTCGACCTATTGCGCTTTGCTATGACGTCGCGGGGGGTTGATGGGCAAGCCTGGCAGGCGGCAATGCGCTTTGACGCGCTTGCGCCATGCGACGATTGCATATGCCTCTACGGCGATGGTGGCAGCTGGGTCGTGAGCTATACGGAGCGCGGGACGTGGCGGGAAATCGCGCGTTTTCCCTTATCCTATGACGCGGTCAAATATCTGTTTGCGCATTTTATCGGCGGCCCATCGCCCTATGATGTCCGTGAGGACTGGGAGCGCAAAACGGGTCAAGAGTTTTCGATGGTGGATTGAGCGGCGCGATTGCCGCTGACGGAGCAGAAAATGACAGACTATGATTTTGACGTGCTGGTAATTGGTTCCGGTCCCGGCGGTTATGTTGCCGCTATCCGTGCGGCGCAGCTTGGCCTCAAGACCGCCTGCGTCGAGGCGCGCGAGACGCTGGGCGGAACATGCCTCAACGTCGGTTGCATCCCGTCCAAGGCGCTGCTCCACGCGTCGGAGTTTTACGAGGAAGCGCATTCGGGCGCGATGGCGAAGTTTGGCATTTCGCTTGGCAAGGTCGCGATAGACGTCGCCGCGATGCACGCCGAAAAGACCAAGGCGGTTGGTGAATTGACGGGCGGCATCGCGTTCCTGTTCAAAAAGAATAAGGTCGAGTGGATCAAGGGCCATGCGTCCTTCACCGCCGCCGACACCGTCGAGGCCGCTGGCAAGACAATTCGCGCGCGCAATATCGTCATCGCAACGGGGTCGAGCGTGACGCCATTGCCGGGCGTTGATGTGGACAATGACGCGGGCGTGGTGGTCGATTCCACGGGCGCGCTGGCGCTGCCTAAAGTGCCGGGGCACATGGTCGTCATCGGCGGCGGCGTCATCGGCCTTGAACTGGGCAGCGTGTGGAAACGCCTTGGCGCACAGGTGACGGTGGTTGAGTATCTCGACCAGATATTGCCCGGCATGGACGGCGACATCCGCAAAGAAGCGAACAAGATTTTCAAGAAACAGGGCTTTGACATCCGCACATCAACCAAGGTGACGGGCGTTGCGGTGAAGGGTAAGAAGGCCAGTGTGACGGTTGAGCCAGCCGCCGGAGGAGCGAGCGAGAGCATCGTCGCCGACGTTGTGCTGGTCGCGATCGGGCGGCGTCCCAACACAGACGGGCTGGAACTCGGCAAGGCGGGGCTAGTCGTCAATGCGCGCGGGCAGATCGACACCGACCATCGTTTCGCTACCGCCGTCCCCGGCGTCTGGGCGATTGGCGATGTCATTCCCGGGCCGATGCTGGCGCACAAGGCCGAGGACGAAGGGATAGCGGTTGCGGAAAATATCGCAGGGCAAACGGGCATTGTGAACCATGCTGTCATCCCCGGCGTGGTTTACACTTTCCCCGAAATAGCAGGCGTGGGCTTGACCGAGGAGGCCGCCAAAGCAGCGGGCCACGAGGTCAAGATTGGCAAGTTCCCGATGATGGCGAACAGCCGTGCCAAGACCAACCGCGAGGCCGACGGGTTGGTCAAGGTGATCACCGATGCCAAGAGTGACCGCGTGCTGGGCGTGTGGATCATCGCCAGCGTCGCGGGCACGATGATTGCCCAAGCCGCACAAGCGATGGAGTTTGGCGCAACGTCGGAAGACATCGCTTACACGTGCCACGCCCACCCGACGCACAGCGAGGCGCTCAAAGAAGCGGCGATGGCGGTCACGGGCAAGCCGATCCATATTTAGCCGACCTTGGGGGAGGATGAAGGATGAAAACAGCAAGCATCATGCGGCAATTGGCGCGCTGGCACATCTGGCTCGGTTGGGTGGTTGCCGTGCCGATTTTGCTATGGACATTCACTGGGCTATGGATGGTGGCGCGGCCGATTGAGGAGGTGCGCGGTACCGATCTGCGCAGCGAGCCTGCGCCGCTCGTCTTGGCGCAGACGCCCGTGATGCCGCGCCTCGATGGTCGCCGCATAGAGAAGGTCGAGCTGGTCGCCCGCGCTGACCGCCCGACATGGATCATCGCATTTTCAGGCGGAGACAGACGCGCAGCCGATGCAAGCACGGGGGCGATGCTGCCACGCGTGGACGCTGCGCTGGCGCGGCGGATCGCCGATGCGGCGCTGCTCCACCCGGGTCAGGTCGTGCGTGTCGCCGCCTTTGCTGCGGTCGATGCGCCGTTGGACCTGCGCCGCGAGCGCCCGTCCTGGCAGGTCGCCTATGCCGACGGCCTGCGCGTCTATGTCGATGCGTTGAGCGGCGAAGTGCTGGCGGTGCGCTCGAACCAATGGCGCTGGTTTGATGTGATGTGGGGGCTGCATATCCTTGACCCGGTGGGGCGCGAAGATACGCACCATCCGCTGCTCATCGTAACGGCGGCGATTGCTTTTCCATCATGCCTGATCGGGTTCATCCTGCTGTTCCGGCGCAGGAAGGCGCGCGCTAAAGCCCCAACCCCTAAAGCCCCAACCAACGCGCGATAATGGCGCGGTCCTGCGGCGCGGGTGCGCGCGGGGCCAAAGCGGCGCTGCATTCAAGGCAGGCGATTTGCGCGCCGTTAGCCCCCATCAGGCGGCGCAGGTCGCCGACCAGATCGCCCATCCGCGCATCGCGCAACCACGCATTTTGCGCCAGCCATCCGGCGGGGGCGCTACTATCATCCTCTTCATCCGGCGAAGAGAAAGCGGCGAGTATTTCGGCGAAGGGATCGGGCCCGTCCTCATAGTAGCTGGGATAGACGTTGGCGGGGTCGAGGTGCGCGAGCCGCGCGGCGGCGGCTATGGCGTCATCCAGCCCGCCGAATTGATCGACAAGGCCCAGCTGCCGCGCGGTGGCCCCGGCCCAGACGCGCCCTTCGGCAATTTCCTGTACCCGCGCCAGCGGCAGGCGGCGTGACGTCGCCACCAGTCCGGTGAAGCGGCCATAGATTTGCTCGACACTCGCCTGTGCCAGCGTGTCAAAGGCCGGGCTAACACCGCCCGTTATGTCGGGCTGTCCCGACAAGGGCGTGGTGGTAATGCCATCCGCCGTGATGCCGATATTGCCCAAAGTGCGCTCAAAACTGGGGATGATGGCGAATACACCGATCGACCCGGTGATGGTGTCGGGTTCGGCAAAGATGCGGTCGGCGGGGGTCGAAACCCAATAACCGCCAGACGCCGCGACATTGGCCATCGACACGACGATGGGTAAATGCCGCGCTTTGGCTTCGAGCAGCGCGCTACGGATACGTTCGGACGCCATCACCGAACCGCCGGGCGAATCGACGCGCAGGACAATCGCCTTGACATCGTCATCGGCCACCGCGTCCAATATATGTTGCGCGATGCTTTCCCCGCCCGATTGACCCGCGTCGGCGTGGCCATCGACGATATTGCCGACGACGGGGACGATGGCGATGCGTTCACCGTCTTCATCGATGGGGTTAGCGAGCACCCAGTCGTCGAGCTTGATACGGTTATAGGTCCATGGGCGATCATCGTCGCGCACCCCGGCAATGGTGGCAACGCGGCGTTCGAACTGGATGCGGGTGCCGATACGGTCAACCAGGCCGGCATTTTTTGCGGCCAACGCAAAGTCGTTATTGGCGGCGCGCATCGCAGCGGTTGGATCGGCGATATAGGCGGCGAGCGTGGCACGCGGGCGGGCGCGGCCAACCTGGGCTTGCCATTGTTCCCACAAGACATTGGCATAAGCGAGCGTCGCTTCGCGCGCTTCGGGTGACTGGTCGGCGCGGGTAAAGGGCTCGATGAAGCTTTTGAAGGCACCAACGCGATAGACATGCGCGTTAATGCCAAGCCTGTCGATTAACCCCTTGTAATACATATGCGAACCGCCGGGTCCAGCAATGAATACGCCGCCGCCATTTTCGGTCCACACTTCGCTGGCGTGCGCAGCGAGCTGATAGGCATCATCGCCATAGCCGGTGGCGTAAGCGAGCACCGGTTTGTTCGCGGCGCGCACAGTGTCTATCGCCGCCGCAACGTCGCCCAGCGCCACCTGCCCGCCGCCCATGAAGCGATCGAGGTCGAGCACGACCGCCTTGACGCGGTCATCGGTGGCGGCCGTTTCAAGAGCGCGCACCACATCGGCGCGGCGAAACTCGCGCATCGGCGTGCCGCCGGTGAGCGTTGCGAACGGATCAACGGGAGCAGGTTGCTCGCTGATCGTCCCGTCGAGCCGCATCAACAATGCGCCGTCGCCAACCACGGCGGCGGGGTTGGGCGTTCCCGATAATGCACCGAACAGGATGACAAAAAACAGCAGCAGGAACGCCAGCGCCAACGCATCCTTTATCGCTACCATCACGCGCCAAAAGCCCGACAGGACCTGGGCAGTGGTATAGCGGGTTGTTGCGGAGACGGGAACGGTGGGGGCTGTGGCTTCGGTCATGACTGTATTGTTACACCAGTGCAGTAGGGGTGTAAACGCAAATAGGATGGAGGTTTATGGGGTCACAGATAAAATAGCTGTCTGAATGCGATAGATAGGCTATCCAGCGCGACCCGATGACAATTCCCCAACCTTCCAACCCCATGCATGATGCAATGGCGGCGTCGTGGCGCGGTGAATTGCGCGCGATGGTTATGCTCGCCGCGCCGCTGGCGGCGGCCAATTTGTTGCAGATGGCGATTTTTACCACTGATGTGATTTTTGTTGCGCGGCTGGGGGCAACGGCGCTGGCCGCATCGACGCTGGGTGTGTCGCTGGTGATGCTGCTCAGCTGGGCATTGACGGGGATGACCAGCGCTGCGTCGGCATTGATGGCGGCGGAGCTGGGCGGTCAGCGGCATGCCTTGCGCGAAGTGCGCCGGACCATGCGGATGGCAGGGTGGCAGGCGCTACTCTTCGGCGGCGGGGCAATGGGGCTGTGCCTGTTCGCCGAACGCTTCATGCTGGCGACGGGGCAGAATGCGCATATCGCGGGACAAGCCGGTGATTTTACCAATCTGTTGATGTGGTGTATCATTCCGGCGGTGTTTGCCAATTTGCTACGGGTGTTCGTCTCAACGCTTGGCCGCGCCGCCATAGCCACCGCGATTACGCTGATGGCGTTAGCTATCAATGCGCTGGGCAACTGGGTGTTCGTGTTTGGCCATCTGGGCGCACAGCCAATGGGATTGACGGGGTCTGCGCTGGCCAGCATCATCACCAATGTCGCGATGGTTGCCGCTTATGCCCTCGTCATTGCAAGCGACAGGCGGTTTCGTCGCTATGCCTTGCTGGGCCGCTGGTGGCGGTTTGATAGCACGCGCTTTGCCGACCTGCTGCGAGTCGGGCTGCCCATCGCGGGGACCATCATCGCAGAAGGCGGGCTGTTCACCAGCGCGGCCTTTCTGATGGGCAGGATTGGCGAAGCGCAACTGGCGGGGCACGCGGTGGCGCTGCAAATTGCCGCGCTCGCATTTCAAATACCCTATGGTGTTTCGCAAGCAGCGACGATCCGTGTCGGGCTTGCCTATGGCGCGCGCGATGTGGTGGGCGTGGCGCGTGCGGGGTGGAGCGCGATTGCGCTGGGCATTGGCTTCATGACGGTGACGGCATCGATTATCTGGCTGTTCCCGCGCGCCATATTGTCAATCTATGTCGATGTGGATGACGCTGCCAACACCGCTATGCTGGCCTTTGCCATGTCCTATTTGGCTGTCGCAGCGGCGTTTCAACTGTTCGACGGGGCACAGGCGGTGGCGGCAGGGGCACTGCGCGGGCTGCAGGACACGCGCACGCCATTGTTGATCGCGCTCGCCGGTTACTGGATCGTCGGGTTCGGGCTGGCTGTGGCGCTGGGGTTTTGGACGCCGCTCAGCGGGCTGGGCGTGTGGTTAGGGCTTGCTGCCGGTCTGGTCGCGGTGTCCGCCATGCTGTTGTGGCGGTGGAGCATGCGCGATCACTGGGGCTTGCTGTTCCCCTAAAAAACCCGCGCTTGCCCCTTGACCTTTGCGCGCGCGACGCCAAATGGGGCTGTGTTGGCACTCGCATCTGTTGAGTGCCAAAAGACAATGACATCATGGACCGTGCAGCCTCCTCTTTCGGGTAACCGGATGGAATGTGCGGCCAATGACGAAAGGGAAAAGCTATGAAATTCCGTCCCCTGCACGATCGCGTGCTGGTCCGCCGCGTCGAAGCCGAACAGAAAACCGCTGGCGGCATCATCATCCCCGACACTGCTCAGGAAAAGCCACAGGAAGGTGAAGTCGTCGCCGCTGGTAATGGCACCAAGGCCGAAGACGGCAAAGTGACCCCGCTCGACGTCAAAGCTGGCGACAAAATCCTGTTTGGCAAATGGTCGGGCACCGAGGTCAAGGTTGATGGCGAAGAGCTGCTCATCATGAAGGAAAGCGATATTTTGGGCATCCTCGTCTGATCGCCTCCCCACCAATTTTTTTTGAAGGAATAAGCACATGGCTGCTAAAGAAGTAAAATTCGGCCGCGACGCGCGGGAGCGCATTTTGCGCGGCGTTGATATCCTCGCCGACGCGGTGAAAGTGACGCTGGGGCCAAAGGGCCGCAACGTCGTCATCGACAAATCATTCGGTGCGCCCCGCATCACCAAGGACGGCGTTACTGTCGCCAAGGAAATCGAACTGAAAGACAAGTTCGAAAATATGGGCGCGCAGATGGTGCGTGAAGTTGCTTCCAAAACCAATGACGTTGCGGGCGACGGCACCACCACCGCGACCGTGCTGGCGCAGGCTATTGTCCGCGAAGGCATGAAATCTGTCGCTGCGGGCATGAACCCGATGGACCTGAAGCGCGGCGTTGATATTGCGGTTGCCAAGGTCGTCGAAGACTTGGTCAAGCGTTCCAAGCCGGTTTCCGGCACCGCCGAAATCGCGCAGGTCGGGATTATCTCGGCCAATGGCGACACCGTGGTTGGCGAAAAAATCGCCGAAGCCATGGAAAAGGTCGGCAAGGAAGGCGTTATCACCGTTGAAGAAGCCAAGGGTCTCGATTTCGAGCTGGACGTGGTTGAAGGGATGCAGTTTGATCGCGGCTACCTCTCGCCTTACTTCATCACCAACCCCGACAAGATGACGGTCGAGCTGGCGGATCCCTATATCCTGATTCACGAAAAGAAGCTGTCGAACCTGCAAGCAATGCTGCCGATTCTCGAAGCCGTGGTGCAGTCGGGTCGTCCGCTCCTCATCATCGCCGAGGACATCGAAGGCGAAGCGCTGGCAACGCTGGTGGTCAACCGCCTGCGTGGTGGCTTGAAGGTCGCTGCGGTCAAGGCCCCCGGCTTTGGCGATCGCCGCAAAGCGATGTTGCAAGACATCGCAATCCTGACACAAGGTGAAATGATCAGCGAAGACTTGGGTATCAAGCTGGAGAGCGTCACGCTCGCCATGCTTGGTCAGGCCAAGCGCGTCACCATCGACAAGGACAACACCACCATCGTCGATGGCGCGG
>ERZ1292633.1441-Hain-H41-02um-R1-1441-length-25713-cov-6_pt1 | contig 25713 bp, 21 predicted proteins | sample MGYA00564406_ERZ1292633 | MGnify/ENA primary metagenome ERZ1292633 (study PRJEB36523, sample SAMEA6512639) | groundwater metagenome | collected 2019-01-08 | study: AquaDiva: Metagenomics assemblies of 32 groundwater samples | reverse complement strand
TCGCCGGCGCACAAGGTTCTGGTCGAGGAGTCGGTGCTCGGCTGGAAAGAGTTCGAGCTCGAGGTCATCCGTGACCGCATGGACAACGCCATCGTCGTCTGCTCGGTGGAGAACGTCGACGCGATGGGCGTCCACACCGGCGACTCGATCACGGTGGCGCCGCAGCAGACCCTCTCCGACCGCGAATACCAGGCGATGCGCGACGACGCCTTCAAGGTGATCCGGCGGGTCGGGGTGGCGACCGGCGGCTCCAATATCCAGTTCGCCGTTTCGCCCACGACCGGCGAACGGGTCGTCATCGAGATGAACCCGCGCGTCTCGCGGAGCTCGGCGCTGGCTTCGAAGGCGACCGGCTTTCCGATCGCCAAGATCGCGGCCCAGCTCGCGGTGGGCTACACCCTCGACGAGATTCCCAACGACATCACCGGCAAGACCTACGCCGCGTTCGAGCCGTCGATCGACTACACGGTGGTGAAGATTCCGCGCTGGGCGTTCGAGAAGTTCCCGGGCGCGCAAACGACGCTCGGCACGGCGATGAAGTCGGTCGGCGAAGCGATGTCGATCGGCTCGACGTTTCAGGAGGCGCTCCTCAAGGGGATGGCGTCGCTCGAGCTCGACTCGGCGGTGGCGCGCGAGGAGCGGATGTCGGACCCGGTGAAACTTCGCCAGCGGCTCTCGATTCCGAACTGGGAGCGGCTGTTCGCGGTCTTCGCCGCGCTGCGCCAGGGCTGGACCGTCGAGGAGCTGGCGCGCACGACCTTCATCGATCCCTGGTTCCTGCGTGAGATGGCCGGAATCGTCGAGATCGAGGCGGAAGTCGCCTGCTGGACGCTCGACTCGCTGCCGGAGGCGCTGCTCAAGCGCGCCAAACAGACCGGGCTCACCGACGCCCGCGTCGCGCAGCTGGTGAACGCGAGCGAGAGCGCGGTGGCGGCGCGACGCCGGGCGACCGGGCTCGAGCGCGTCTTCAAGCGCGTCGACACCTGCGCGGCGGAGTTTCCGGCGGAGACGCCCTATCTCTATTCGACCTTCGGCGTCGAGAGCGAAGTCGAGCCCTCGAGGCGCCGCAAGGTCATGATCCTGGGCTCGGGTCCCAACCGGATCGGCCAGGGGATCGAGTTCGACTACTGCTGCGTGCACGCCGCCTTCGCGCTGCGCGAGGCCGGGTTCGAGACCATCATGGTCAACTGCAACCCCGAGACCGTCTCGACCGACTACGACACCTCGGACCGTCTCTACTTCGAGCCACTGACGCTCGAGCACGTGCTGGCGATTTTCGAAGCCGAGAAACCGGAGGGCGTGATCGTCCAGCTCGGTGGTCAGACGCCGCTCAAGTTGGCCAAGGGACTTGCGGCGTCAGGGGTTCCGATCTGGGGCACGTCGCCGTCGGCGATCGACCTCGCCGAGGACCGCAAGCTGTTCGGCGCGCTGCTCTCGGAAGAGGGGATCCGCCAACCCGAGAACGGCACGGCGCGGACCCTGCCGGAGGCGCTCGAGGTGGCGCGGTCGCTCGGCTTTCCGGTGCTGGTGCGGCCCTCGTACGTGCTGGGCGGCCGGGCGATGGCGATCTGCTATGACGAGGCGACAGTTGCCCACTTCATGACCGAAGCCGCCGAAGTCTCTCCCGGGCACCCGGTCCTGCTGGATCGCTTTCTCTCCGAGGCGCAGGAGTTCGATCTTGACCTGATCGCCGACGGCGAGCGCGCGGTGGTTTGCGGCATCCTGCAGCACATCGAGGAGGCCGGGGTGCACTCGGGCGACTCGGCCGCGGTGTTGCCGCCGCACGCGGCATCCGCCGCGGAGCTCGACGAGATGCGCGACATCGCGAAGCGGCTGGCGCTGCGGCTCGACGTGCGCGGCCTCATGAACGTGCAGTTCGCGCGACGCCCGCGCGAGAACGGCGCCGACTCGGGCCGTCTCTACGTGCTCGAGGTCAATCCGCGCGCCTCGCGCACCGTGCCGTTCATCGCCAAGGCGGTAGGCGTGCCGCTTGTCGCGGTGGCCTGCCGCGTGATGGCCGGCGAGTCGCTGGCGGAGATCGGTTTCGTCGAGGAGCCACCCGTGCCGGGGGTCTTCGTCAAGGCGCCGGTCTTCCCGTTCAAGCGCTTTCCCGGCGTCGACCCGCTGCTCGGCCCGGAGATGAAGTCGACCGGCGAAGTCATGGGGATCGACTCGAAGTTCGGCCGCGCCTTCGCGAAGGCGTGGATCGCCGCGGGCAACAAGCTGCCGCTCGAAGGCACGGCGTTCGTCTCCGTGCACGACCGCGAGAAGGCGGCGCTGGTGCCGGTGGCGCGACGCCTGGCGGAGCTCGGCTTCCGGCTGGTGGCGACGGAGGGCACGGCGCGATATCTCGCGGCGCACGGCGTCGCCGCGGTGCCGATCCGCAAAGTGCACGAAGGGCGGCCGAACGTGGTCGATGCGCTGATCAACCGCGAGATCCAGCTGGTGATCAACACGCCGATCGGCAGGGACGCGCAGGTCGACGACGGTTACATCCGCCGCCAGGCGGTCAAGCTCGAAGTGCCGTGCATCACGAACCTCTCGGGCGCCCTCGCCGCCGTGGAGGCGATCGCCGCGCTACGCGACCGCAAGCTCGGAGTGCGCTCGCTGCAGGAGATCCAACGGTTGTCGCGCGCCGGAGTGAACCTCCACGAGAGCCCGCTTGTCTGATCCGCTCGCGGTCGCGATCTACACCGACGGCGCCTGCAGCGGGAACCCCGGCCCGGGCGGCTGGGCCGCCATCCTGGTCTCCGGCGCGCAGCGCAAGGAGCTCGCGCAGGGCTACCGCCTCACGACGAACAACCGGATGGAGCTCAGGGCGGTGATCGAGGGATTGCGTGCCCTCAAGAGCCGCTCGCGGGTGATTCTCTGGAGCGACTCAAAGTACGTCGTCGAAAGCGTCGAGAAGGGCTGGGCCAGAAACTGGCGCAGGAATGGCTGGCGCAAAGCCGACAAGAAGCCGGCCCTGAACGCTGACCTGTGGGAGCAGCTCCTGAACCTCCTCGACCAGCACCAGGTCCGCTTCCACTGGCTCCGCGGCCACGACGGCCACGAGGAGAACGAACGCGCCGACCAGCTCGCCGTCGCCGCGATCCAGAACGGCGACCTCGCCGTCGACACCGCCTACGAGCGTGGGTGAACCGGGCGCGACTCTTCCTCTCGTCTTGTAACGTAACGTCAGCTGAGCGGCGACGTCCGTCGCGTCAGATTTCCCGGAGCTCGGGACGAAGGAGAGTTCGATGAACATGGAGCGTAGAGCGGTGCAGGCGGCCAGCGCGGCGATTTTGGCGTTCTTCGCGGCGGCCGCGGGGGTATCGGCCGCGGCGGCGGAGGTGAAGGGGGCGGCGATCCTCGAGCACGCCTGCGGCAAGACGGCGGTCAAGCAGATGGGTCTCGTGAACGGTGGAAACATGGCCGAGGCGATGAAGCTGGGCACCCCGGAGATGCAGAAAGAGTGGAACGCGATGCCGGTCGAGGATCGCACGATGTTGACCGGCATGATGAAGGAGATGTCGGTCTCCTCGGCGCAGCTCTCGGCCGACATCAAGGCGGCTGGGCTCCTGGTCGTCGACGGAGCCTCCGCCACGTTGACGGTGAAGCAGGAGCACGAGGACGCCAACGGCTCCAGCACTTCGACGATGACCCAGCAGTTCAAGATCGACGGCAAGGGGTGCTGGATCTCGAAGTAGGCGGCCACGATCCGGAGGCTCCGTGGAGAAACAGAGGGGAAAGCTCGGCGAGCGGTTGCGCGGCCTGCTGCTGGTGCTGTGCTGCGCTTCCGTGGTTCTCCATGCGTTGTCGTGGTGGCAGCTCGCGCGCTCGCCGGCTGTCGAGCGCGACGTGCTGCTGGGGCTTCTCGCCGGGCCGATCGTCTGCCTCTCCGGACAGGCGGCCTATCGCGGCGCGCCCGAACGGCCGGCGCTCGCCAGAATCTGCAGCGTCGCGCTGGCGCTCAATTTTCTGTCGCTCCTGGTCCTTCTCGTGACGGGCCGCTTGGCGCCTCTCCTGGCGATCCTGGGCAACTGAAGAGTTGGCGCGACCTGGACCTCGATCGGCCGTGGCGACGACTCGATCGTGCCGCCCTTGGAGATCCGGCCGTAGCGGTACAGGATCGCGACGGCAGGACAACCAGGAGAACGAACCATGGCCAGCAAGCGCAAGGCGAGCAAGAAGAGCAAGAAGAGTCCGGCGAGCCGATCGAAGGTCGACGCGGCCGCCCGAGGCGCCGCACGTAAGCCCGCGAAGGCGGAGAAAGCGAAGGCGGCCGCGGCGCGGCCGAAGAAACGGGTGCAGCCGGAGAGCCTGAGGCTGCGCTCCTTGTCGGCGAGCCTCACCTCGAACGATATCGGGCGCTCGCTCCGTTTCTATCGCGACGGGCTGGGCTTCGTCGTGAAAGACGAGTGGAAGGAGAACGGCAAGCTCGTCGGCTACCTCCTCAGGGCCGGAAGCTGCGAGATCGGTATCGGTCAGGACGACTGGGCGAAGGGGCGCTCCCGCGTCAAGGGCGTCGGCTTTCGTCTCTACTGCGAAACCACTCAGGACGTCGACGCCTTCGCGGCTCGCGTGCGCGGAGCAGGTTTCGCGCTCGCCGAGGAGCCCACGGATCACTCCTGGGGCGTACGCGCCTTCACTGTCGACGATCCCGACGGCTTTCGCGTCTCGATTTTCCGGAAGCTCAAGAAATAGCGCCTCGGCCGGCGGAAGATCCTTGGATCCGGTTCACGGAAGAGGCTTTCGACCGGAGCCGCCTTGATAGGCTGGCGGGGCGTAAGGAAAGGGCGGATCGAGGATGAACCGGACGAGAGGCGAGAAGGACAGTCTGGGTGAGATCGAGGTCGCGGCCGACGCCTATTGGGGGGCGCAGACCGAACGCGCGCGGCGCAACTTCCCGGTCTCCGGGCTGACGTTCCAGCGTCGCTTCATCGCGGCTCTGGGACTCATCAAGGGAGAGTGCGCCGCCGAGAACGCCAGGCTCGGCATCGTGGAGGCGAAGCTCGCGGAGGCGATCCGCGAGGCGGCGCTCGAGGTTTACGATGGCAGGCTGGACGCGCACTTCCCGCTCGACATCTTCCAGACCGGGTCGGGGACATCGACCAACATGAACGCCAACGAGGTGATCTCCAACCGCGCGATCGAGCTGCTGGGCGGCGAGAAGGGTTCGAAGAAGCCGGTCCATCCGAACGATCATGTGAACGCCGGGCAGTCCTCGAACGACGTCATCCCGTCGGCGATCCACCTCTCGGCCTACGCCGCGATCGCCGAGGATCTCGAGCCGGCGCTGAGTGAGCTTCATGGAGCACTTTCCGCCAAGGCGAGGGAGCTCGACGATGTCGTCAAGATCGGCCGCACGCACCTGCAGGATGCCGTGCCGGTCCGCCTCGGACAGAACTTCTCCGGCTTCGCCCAGCAGATCGAGAACGGCCTCGCCAGGCTCGCCGGCGTCAAGCCGCGTCTCGCCGAGCTCGCGCTCGGTGGGACGGCGGTCGGCACGGGGCTCAACGCCCCTCCCGGCTTCGCCGACGCGGTGATCGCCCGGATGGCGAAACGCTCGGGACATCCGTTCGTTCCCGCCCCGAACAAGTTCGAAGCGATGGCGGGCAAGGACGCGGCGGTCGAGGCGAGCGGAGCTCTGCGAACGATCGCGGTCTCGCTCACCAAGATCGCCAACGATCTGCGCTGGCTTGCCTCGGGGCCGCGCTGCGGCCTCGGCGAAATCTCCCTGCCGTCGCTCCAGCCCGGCAGCTCGATCATGCCGGGCAAAGTGAACCCGGTGATCCCCGAGATGACCCTCATGGTCGCGGCGCAGGTGATGGGCAACGACCTGACGATCGGCGTCGCTGGCGCCAGCGGCAACTTCGAGCTCAACGTCATGATGCCGGTGATCGCGTACAACCTGCTGCAGTCGATCGAGATCCTCACCTCGGCGGCGCGGCTGCTCGCGGAGCGCTGTGTCGCCGGCGTCACCGCCAATCGAGAACGTTGCGAGGAACTGGTGGAGAAGTCCCTGGCGATGGTGACGGCGCTGGCGCCGAAGATCGGCTACGACGCCGCGGCGGCGATCGCCAAGGAGTCGGTCGCCACCGGCAAGACGGTGCGCCAGCTCTGCCTCGAGAAGCAGGTTCTGCCGCCCGCCGAGCTGGCGCGAATCCTCGACCCCCGAGCCCAGACCGAAGGCGGCATCGTCGAAGGGGCCGAAGCCGGCGGGTAATCCGCCGGCGCTCCGGAAACCGGCGGAGGATCCCGGCGGTCGGTTCTTACTGGCCGCCGTTCCAGCGGAAACCGAAGGCGACCGATCCGGTGAAGTCGAGAGTCTCGTCGCCCGCGTCGTAGGCGCGGGCGCGAAGCTCCGGGCGCAGGTAAAAGGCGTCGCCGAGCTCGAAGCGGTAGGCGACGCCGGCGTGGATCGAGAAGACGGTCTTGTCGAGGTCGACGATCGCGCCCGGGACGCCGGTATCGACATCGACGATTGTGCCACCGATGCCGGAGAACAGCTCGAAGCCGCTGCCGCCGGGATAGGCGACATACGAAAGCTCGAGATGGGCGAGCTCGCCTTCGACTCCGGAGGGCTCGCCGTAGCCCTTGCCGTCGGTCTCGAACTGCTCGTAGCTCAACATGAGACCCCAACCGCGGCCGGAGTCCCAGCCGCCGCGCAGTCCGTACGAGATGTCCTCCTCGAGCTCTTCGGCGACATAGTAGCCGGCGAACGCTTCGATCCGGCCGTCGCCGGCCAGGGCCGGAGCCACTGCTCCGAGCGCGAACAGGGTCGCCAATCCAACGCCGATCCTCATTCCGTTCCGCATCGCCACTCCTCCTTGAGTCAGGACCTGTCGCGCCATTCTCTCAGAGAACCGGCCGCGCGGCCCAAGAGACGCCGACGGCCGCGCCGCGGGCGCGGCGCGACTCAGCCGCGATTCCACTCATCGAGCTCGCGGCGCTCTTTCTTCGTCGGCCGTCCGGCTCCCTTCTCGCGCTGGACCGGAGGCCGGCGGAGCAGGCGCGCCAGCGGGTCCGCCGCCGGACGGGGCGGTGACAGATCTTCGAAGAGACGCGGGACTTCCGCCTTGGCGACTGTTTTCTCGGCGAGCTCTCGCACCACCACGACGCGGCTCCAGTCGCGGGCGACCTCGGCTTCGATCCGGTCGCCGAGAGCGAGCTGCCGGTGGGGCTTCACCGAAACACCGTTGACGGTCACCCGGGAGCGCTCGCAAGCCTCCTGGGCGAGCGAGCGCGTCTTGTAGATACGGGCCACGAACAGCCACTTGTCGATTCGCACGGACATCGTCAGGATTCTAGGCGACCATGAAGAGATCGCGTTGTTGCCTGGCATTCGCCGCCGCGCTCCTCCTCTCGAGCTGCTTCGAGCCGCCCGTGGTCGAGCTGCTGCTCCTCGAGCTCGACGAGCGCGGCGCCGCCACCGCCACCCTCGACGTGGCGCTCGCCGAGCCCGGCGATTACAGCTCTCCCGGCGTACTCCGCCGCATGGAGGAGCGTGAGCGTGCGCTCCTCGCGGGGACCGACCCCTGGCTCGACCGCTTCGCGGCGATCGCAGCTGCGAGCGATGAGCTCTCCTGGCATCGACGGAAGGGGCGGCTGCGCTCCTTCTCGCGCGCGGTGCGCGTCGATGATCCGGAGGATCTGGCGCCCCTGTTCGTGAACGACGCCGCCCTCTTCTCCTTCGAGCGCGCCGGCGAAACCTCGATTCTCGAGCTTGTTCCGACGCGCGGTGGCCGGGCGACGCGCAAGGAGCGCCAGCGGGTGGAGCGCGAGATCGCCAACTGGTCGGGAAAATACGCCGACTACCTGAGCGCGGCGGGCGCTCTCGACGCGCAGGCGGTGGCGCATCCGGAGATCGCGCGCCAGCTCTGGCGAGCGGTGCTCTCGGGGGACGAGTCCGATCGCGCGGCGTTCGGCGACGACGAGCGGGCGCTAGTGGACCGCCTGAGCGACCGGATGCTGGAGGCCACGGAGGCGCTGACGCTCGATCCGCAGGAAGGCTTCTCGCTCTCCGAGCGGGTGCGGCTCGTCTACCACCCGTTCGCGGCGAAGTTCGGCGTCGGTCTGCCGTGCGCGGCCACCGAGCACGAGGGGTTCCTCGAGATGGACGACCACGGCTATCTCGTGCCGGAGCTCGCGCTCTGGGAGACACTCGAACGGCTCGAGGGTCGCTGGCTGCGGGTCGATCCGCTCCGCCAGCTGGTGGAGCGCCTGCGTCGCGAAGACGCCTCCGAAGTCGACGTGGAGCCCTTCGTTCGGGAGCCGGTGGCCCTCGACGCGCCGCTTCCGACCGCGGTCGAGGTCGCGACAGTGCTGCGCGAGGCGCTCCGGCCGCCTGACATCTACCGACTGGTCTGGACTTGCTTCGCCGTGCCCAGCACTGAACCGGAAGCCGGGGACCGATTCGAGTGAGGGTCTCACGCGAGGAGTTCGAGGCGCTGGTGGAGAGAGCGGTCGATGACCTGCCCGAGGAGTTCCAGGAGGCGATCGACAACGTGATGGTGATGGTGGAGGAGGAGCCCGCCGCCGACGACCTCGAAGGAGTGGGCATCGATCCGGAGGATGCCGAGCACGACGAGCTCTTCGGCCTCTATCAGGGAACCCCGCTGCCCGAACGAGGCAGCGCCTATTCGGCGCTGCCGGATCGCGTGCTCATCTACCGCGGCCCGATCCTGCGCGCCTGCGAGACCCGCCGCGAGGTGATGCGCGAGATTCGCGAGACCGTCCAGCACGAACTCGGCCACTACTTCGGCATGGAGGAAGAAGACCTGCCGTTCTAGGGGATTGCGAGCCCCCGCGGCGGGCGCCAGTCCGGGCACACCCATCGCGGACGAACCTCTGCAAGCGCTCGCGGGGGCTGAAGTGCCGTACTGGCCGGCCAGCTGAGCTCAGGCTCGCCGCAGCCGGGCGACGCGCGACTCGCCTTCGTTCGTCAGGCGCTCCTTCTCGCGGCGATAGAACTCTTCCTGCTCGTCCAGCTTCACCGAGTCCGTGAGCTTTTTCATCTTGTCGCGGTGGAGAATCTCGAGCTCGGCGAGCTTTGACTTGGTGAACTGACGAGCTTCGGCGATCGCGCGCTTCTGTTCGTCGCTGAGTGCGTCCTCGCGCGGGCGCTCGATTCCCTGGGCCTCGAGGCGCTCGAGGGCGAGCTCGTAGGCCGACTTCATCCCCTTCGCCTTGTCGCCGGTGGCCATTTGCGGACACAATTGTAGCCGGGCGGCGGCTTGTCTGACGCCAGCCTGGCGCGCTCCGCGCAATCGTTCAGGGCATTGGTCTTGCTTATTGCTGGTCGGTCCCGGCAGAGATGGCGCCGCGGAACGGGCGGCGCTGGCGAGACGTGAGAAACGGAGAAGGCATGATTGAAGCGCACGATCTGACTCGCAAGTACGGCGATTTCATCGCCGTTGGTGGCGTCTCGTTCGCGGTCCCCGAGGGCGAGATCGTCGGCATCCTCGGACCGAACGGCGCCGGCAAGACCACCACCATCCGCATGATCACCGGCTTCCTGCCGCCGACGAGCGGCAGGGTGACGCTCGGCGGCAAGGATCTGTTCGGCGACTCGGTCGCCGTCCGGCGCGACATCGGATATCTGCCGGAGAGCGTCGCGCTCTACCCGGAGCTCCGCGTCGAGGAGTATCTGCAGTACCGCGCTCGCCTCGAAGGGATGGAGCGCAGCGCGATCCGCAAGCGACTTCCCGAGATCCTCGATCGCTGCCTCCTCGACGAGGTCCGCCGACAGGTCATCGGGACCCTTTCGAAGGGCTTTCGTCAGCGCGTCGGGCTCGCCGCCGCCATCTTCCACGACCCGAAGGTGCTGGTGCTCGACGAGCCCACGGTTGGTCTCGATCCGAAACAGATCGTGGCGATCCGCGAGCTGATCCGCGAACTGGGCGAGAAACACACGATTCTCCTCTCCACGCATATCCTTCCGGAGGTCGAGCTTCTCTGCTCACGAGTCCTGATCATCGATCGCGGCCGCATCGTCGCCGAGGGCACGCCGCAGGCGCTGCGCGAGCGCTTCAAGGGACGTCTCGGCATCTCGGTGGAGCTCGCGGAGGGAGTGGCCCCCGCCGATGTCGCCGCGGAAGCTCTCGGAGCACTTCCGGGAGTGGGTTCCGTCACCGTTGACCCGGCGCACTCCGGACGCTTCACGCTGGAGTGTGAGCAGGGGAGCGATCCGCGGGCGAGCGTCTTCCGGTTGGCGGTCGAGCGCGGCTGGACGCTCACCGGGCTCGCGGCGGAAAGCGCTTCGCTCGAAGATGTCTTCGTGCGGCTTACGACGCGCGATGACGAGGCCGCGGGCGCGCCAGGATCGGCGAGCGAGGTGGCGGCATGAGAGGTCTCCTCGCCGTTCTCGGCCGCGAGCTCCGGGCTTACTTCTTCTCGCCGCTCGCCTACATCGTGCTGACCTTCTTTCTCATCGTGCAGGGTTACTACTTCTCGCTCATCGTCGCTTACCTTTCCGATCCGCGCGCTGCGGCCGGCAAGCCGCTCGAGCTCTTCTTCGGCCAGACCATCTTCACCTGGCTGGTGCTGCTGTTCGCCGGCACTTTTCTGACCATGCGGCTGATTTCGGAGGAGCTCCGGAGCGGCACGATCGAGACCTTGATGACCGCGCCCGTGACGGAGACCCAGGTGGTGCTCGGCAAGTACTTCGCGGCGCTCGTCTTCTATCTCTTCCTGTGGGCGCCAACGCTGGTCTACGTCGCGATCGTGCGCGCCGTGACACCGGTCGACTGGGGGCCGATCGCGGCCTCGTACCTGGGTATCGTGGGGATCGGGGCGCTCTTCCTGGCGGTGGGAGTATTCGCTTCGGCGACCTCGAAGAACCAGATCGTGGCGGCGATCGTCACCTTCTCCTGCCTGCTGGTGCTGTTCAGCGCCGGTCTGATGGAGAACCTGTTCCAGAGCGAGGCCGCGAAGCAGATCCTCGGGCACATGAACCTCTGGCAGCACATGGACGACTGGAGCAAGGGAATCGTCGACACGCGCCGGATCGTCTACTACGCGACCGGCGCCGGATTCTTCCTCTTCCTGACCGGCCGCGCGCTCGCGGCGAAGAAGTGGCGGTGATTCGATGAGCTCCGGATTCTCCCGTCAGGCCCTCGCCAAGGGCTCGATCCTCTCGGCCGGCGTGCTGCTGGTCGCCGCGCTCATCGGCCTCCTGAACTACTTCGGCATGAAGTACTACCAGCGTTTCGACTGGACGGGGAGCAAGCTGTACTCGCTCTCCGACAAGACGAAGTCGGTGCTGGCCGGGCTCCCCGCCGACAAGACGATCGACGTCACGCTCTTCCTGCCGCCGGGCTCGCCACTGCACGACCCGGCGCGCGAGCTGCTCGAGCGGTACGCCGCGGCCACCCCGCAGGTCAAGTTCCGGGCGATCGAGGCGGAGAAGAACCTGATCGAAGCCCAGCGCCTGGTCGAGAAGTTCGAGCTCGCGAGCTTGAACGTCGTGGTCTTCGAATCCGGCGCCGATCGCCGCGTCGTCGAGGAGAGCGACCTCGCCGACTACGACTATTCCGGCATCCAGTACGGGCAGCCGCCGCAGATGACCGGCTTCAAGGGCGAGGAAGCGTTCACCGGCGCGATCCTCGAGCTCGCGGAGAGCCGCAAGCCGAAAGTGCTGCTCACCTCGGGCCATGGTGAGGCCTCGATCGACGAGAGCGGAGCCTCGGGCTTCTCGCAGGTGCGCGATCTCGTCGGCAAGGAGAACCTCTCTCTCGAGAGCTGGACATCGCTCGGCAAGCCGAACGTCCCCGAAGGAACCGACCTGCTGGTCATCGCCGGCGCCCGCGCCGCCTTCATTCAGCCGGAGCTCGACGCTTTCGGCCGCTACCTCGATCGCGGCGGACGCATGCTGGTGCTCCTCGATCCCGAGCTCGCCGGCTCGGCGCCGGGCGGCGTCCAGAAGCGTGGGCTCGAAGCGTGGCTCGCTACCCGCGGAGTCGACGTGCGCGACGACATCGTCGTCGATCCGTCGGCCACGGTGCCGATGTACGGCGCCGAAACGTTGTTCGTCAACGCGGCTGGCGCGCAACCGATCGTCGAGAGCCTGCAGCAGGCCGGTTACCCGGTGATCGTGGCGCTGGCGCGCTCGGTGGCGCCGGGAGCGGCGCCCGAGGGGATGGAGGCAACAACGCTCCTGGCCACCAGCGCCGACGGCTGGGGTGAAACCGATCTCGTGAACCTCCGCGGCGTCGCCAAGGACGGCAAGGACAGTCCGGCGCCGGTGCCGATCGCGGTCGCCGTGGCGAAGAAGGAGAAAGACAGCTCGCCGTCGTTCGACGAAGAGGAGATCGACGCGCCAGAGCCCGATCTGGCGACCGGAGAAGGGCCTGACTGGCGCCTCGTGGTCATCGGCGACTCCGACTTCGCGACCAACGCGCTCCTGCCTTCGGCGGGCAATCCGACTCTGGTGGCGAACGCCTTCAACTGGCTCCTCGAACGGCAGAAGCTGCTCGGCATCGGCGCCAAGAAGCCGGACCAGGTGCGGCTGTCGTTGACGCCGGGCCAGCTCTCCGCGATCACCTGGGGTGTCCTCGCCGGGCTTCCGGCGCTCGCCATCGCCGCCGGAACCGCGGTCTGGTTCCGGCGGCGGAGAGCTCGATGAAGCCGAAGACGCTCCTCCTGCTGGCGCTCGCCGTCGGCGCGCTCGCCGCCGCCGTGCTGCTCTTCGAGAAGGACCTGCCATCGACCGACGACCGCACGGCGCGGGCGAAGAAGATCGTGTCGGTGGAGAGCGACGAGCTCGTGGAGCTCGAGGTCGAGTGGCAGGGAGAGCGGGCGCGCTTCGCCCGCGACGCGAAGTCGTCGACACCTTCGTCACCGGACGCGCCGGCGCGGAAGTGGCGGATGCTGGAGCCGTTCGCGACCGCCGCCGACAGCGCGTTGGTGGATGCGCTCGCGGGCCAGCTCGTGGCGCTCGAGCTGTCGCGCGAGCTCGAGGGGGTTGCCCGCGCCGACGTCGGTCTCGAGCCGCCGCGCGGCAAGCTGACCTGGAAAACGGCGACCGCCGCGGGCGTTCTGGAGATCGGCGGCGAGGTCCCGGCTTCGAGCACCGTGGTCGTCGCGGCCTCGACGCGGCAGGCGCCCGCGGTCGTCAACGACGCTTTCGTCACCCAGCTCGAACGCGCTCCGGGCGACTGGCGCAGCCGGGAAGCGGTGCCGGCCCCGCGCGGCGAGATCGAGCGGGTGACGGTTCTCGCTCCCGGGGCGCCACCGATCGTGCTGGTGAAGAGCGGCGAGACGTTGCGACTGGAAGCTCCGGTCTCTGACGTCGCGGAGCGCGAGGCCGTCGACGCACTCCTTTCCGAGCTTTCGGGTATGCGCATCGAGACCTTCCTCGATGCGCCGCTCACCGACAACGCCCGAACGGCGCTGGCATCGCCGGCCGGCACGATCGAGCTCGCGCTCGCCGGCCGGAGCGAGCCGTTCCGGATCGTGATCGGCGGCGAGCCGCTGCCGGGAAAGCGGACGGTCCAGGCGGGGGAGCAGGCGTTCGTCGGGGCGACGAAGATCATGGACTCCGTGCTGCGCTCGGCGAGCGACTGGCGATCGCGTCACTGGACGCGTTTCGAGAACTGGCGCGGCGAGCGCGTCACGGTCGAGGACGCGGCCGGCCGGATGGTCCTCGAACGCAAGGACGGACAGTGGCAGCGCGACGGCGTCGAGATCGGATTCAGCGTCGCGAGCGATCTCCTCTACGCCTTGAGCTCGGCCAGAGCGGAGTCGATTCGCGAAGGCGACGCGGAGGCCGCGGCTCAGAAGCCCGCGCTCACCCTCACGCTGGCCGACGGCGATGGCAATGAAGAGACGCTCACCTTGGGAACCGCGGAGGGCACGGGAACCCCGGCGCGGGTGAGCGGCCGAGATCTCACGCTGATTCTCGCGGCTCCGGCCGCCGAGGAGGTGCGCAGCAAGCTCGGCGCGCTGCGAGCGGCGGCTCCGGTCACGCCGCCCGCGGCGCCAGCACGGCCGCAGGGGAACGCGACTCCGGTCCAGCCCGGCTGAGCGGTGATTCAGTCGACAGCCGAGTCGCGGTGCTCGCCGAAGACGGCGCGCAGCGTGTCGGCGATCTCACCGAGGGTGACTTCGGCGCGCACCGCATCGAGGATCGCCGGCATCATGTTGCGGCCCTCCGCGGCGTCGCGGGAGAGCGCCTGGCGGGCGTTCGAGACGCGTGGCGCGTCGCGGCCGGCGCGAAATTCCCGCAGTCGCGCGACCTGCTCGAATTCGATCCTCGGGTCGAGAGCGAGGGCCTCCGCTGGCGTCTCCGCGTCCACCTCGAAGCAGTTGACCCCGACAACCTTGACGGTACCTTCCTCGACCGCTCGTTGATGTTGATAGGCGGCCTCGGCGATCTCTTGCTGCTGGAAGCCGCGCTCGAGCCCGGCGAGCGCGCCACCCATTTCGTCGAGCTGCGCGATGTAGGCGCGGGCGCGCGTCGCGACTTCTTCGGTCAGCGCCTCGATCGCCCAACTCCCGCCCAGGGGGTCGGTGATGTCGACGCCGCCGCTCTCGTGGGCGAGGATCTGCTGGGTGCGCAGGGCGAGCCGCGCCGCCTCCGCGGTCGGCAGTCCCAGGGCTTCATCCCGAGAGTTGGTGTGCAGCGACTGCGTGCCGCCACAGATCGCCGCCAGCGCCTGGATCGCCACCCGCACCACGTTGTTGTCGGCCTGTTGCGCGGTGAGAGTCGAACCGGCGGTCTGGGTGTGGAAGCGGAGCCAGAGCGAGCGCTCGTCCCGCGGGGCGTAACGCTCCCGCACGAGCTCCGCCCAGAGCCGGCGCGCGGCGCGGAACTTGGCGACCTCTTCGAAGAAGTGATTGTGAGCGTTGAAAAAGAACGACAGCCGCGGCGCGAACTCGTCGATCGCGAGGCCACGCGCCAGCGCCGCCTCGACGTAGGCGAGGCCGTGAGCGAGCGTGAACGCCACCTCCTGCACGGCGGTCGAGCCGGCCTCGCGCATGTGGTAACCCGAGATCGAGATCGGATTCCACTTCGGAACGCGCCCGGCGCAGAAGGCGATGACGTCGGTGGCGAGGCGGAGTGACGGACCGGGCGGATAAATATAGGTGCCGCGCGCCGCGTACTCCTTGAGAATGTCGTTTTGCACCGTGCCGCCGACGTTCGACCAGTCGATCCCCTGCTCCTCGGCGACGACCAGGTAGAGCGCGAGGAGAATCGCCGCGGTGGCGTTGATCGTCATCGAGGTGGTGACGCGATCGAGCGGGATGCGGTCGAACAGGCGCCGCATGTCGGCGATCGTATCGATCGCCACGCCGACGCGGCCCACTTCGCCGCGCGCCAGCTCGTGGTCGGAGTCGTAGCCGATCTGCGTCGGAAGATCGAAGGCGACCGACAGCCCGGTCGTGCCCTGGGCGAGGAGATAGCGATAGCGGCGATTCGATTCGGCGGCGTCAGAAAAGCCCGCGTACTGTCGCATCGTCCACGGCTTCCTCCGGTAACCCTCGCGATGAAGACCGCGGGTGTATGGAAACTCACCGGGTGCGCTGTCCGTCGTCGCGCCGGCGTCGCGCCGGCCGTCGGAGGCGCCATAGAACGTTTGCAGCGGGATCGCCGAAGGGCTGCGACGGGGCTCGCCGTCGGGTGCTGCGGGCTTGCGCGGAGGCTCGGTCACGAACCGTGATTGTACCGCTCGACCCCAACCGGTTGTGGCCCTGTTTCTCGCGTACGAAGTCACTCCTGGGGACACTCGAGGGCAAGTCGTTGGGGGGGGTGGGTGTGACAGACACAACATCTTGGGGACGACCCCTTGACAGAGCCCGAGAGTTGCCGCACACTCTCGTACCCAGAAAACAGCACAAGGGATTGAGCAATCGACTGGGAGTCGCTGGACCGATTTTGTGCGCGGGAGATGGGCGGTGGGCGTGGGCGTGAGTGGGCGGGCAGAGCAGGACTTGAAACCCCGGGACTTGGCGGCAAGGGAGGCGGCATGGCGATGGAGAGCACGGTGAACCCGGACGGCGGCGCGGGCCTCTCCCCCCTGAATCCGACGGGCTCACCGACTTCGCCGACTTCGCCGACTACCCCGCCATCGGAGGCTTCAGATCCCACCCCGGCCACGGCCGGCCTCCGCTTCGAGCGCTACTACACCACTCCCGGCGTCGACCCGTTCGACGCCGTGGAATGGGAGACCCGCGACGCCGTGATCGGCAACGAGAAGGGCGAGAAGGTCTTCGAACAGAAGGGTGTCGAAGTTCCGAAGTTCTGGTCCCAGACCGCGGCCAATGTGGTGGTCTCGAAGTATTTTCGCGGGCCGCTGGGAACGCCGCAGCGCGAGAGCTCGGTCCGGCAGCTCATCGGCCGCGTCGCCGACACCATGACGCGCTGGGGGCTCGAGGGCGGCTACTTCGCCGAGGCGGCCGACGCGGAAACGTTCCACGCCGAGCTCACGCACATCCTGCTTCACCAGCACGCCTGCTTCAACTCTCCGGTCTGGTTCAACGTCGGCATCGAGGAGCATCCGCAGTGCTCGGCTTGCTTCATCAACTCGGTCGAGGACACGATGCAGTCGATCCTCGGCCTCGCCAAGACCGAAGGGATGCTGTTCAAGTACGGCTCAGGCACGGGCTCGAACCTCTCTTCGCTGCGTTCGTCGCGCGAGGGTCTCGCCGGCGGCGGCACCGCCTCCGGACCGGTCTCGTTCATGAAGGGGTTCGACGCCTTCGCCGGCGTGATCAAGAGCGGCGGCAAGACGCGGCGCGCCGCCAAGATGGTGATCCTGAACGCCGATCATCCGGACATCGTCGAGTTCATCCGCTGCAAGGAGATCGAGGAGCGCAAAGCCTGGACGCTGATCGACGCCGGCTACCCGGGCGGCTTCAACATCACCGGCGGCGCCTACGACTCGATCGCCTACCAGAACGCCAACCACTCCGTGCGCGTCACCGACGACTTCATGAAGGCGGTGGTCGAGGATCGCGACTGGACGACTCGCGCGGTGCGCGACGGCAGGCCGATGGACACCTACCGGGCGCGCGACCTGATGCGTGCGATGGCCGAGTCGACCTGGGTGTGCGGCGACCCGGGCATGCAGTACGACACCACGATCAACGACTGGCACACTTCGCCGAACACGGCGCGCATCAACGCCTCGAATCCGTGCTCGGAGTACATGTTCCTCGACGACACGGCGTGCAACCTGGCCTCGCTCAATCTGATGAAGTTCTACGACGCCGAGCGCGGATTCGACGTCGAGAGCTTCCGCCACTCCTGCGAGGTGGTGATCTCGGCGCAGGAGATCATCGTCGACTTCGCGAGCTACCCGACGCCGCAGATCGAGCGGAACTCACACGACTATCGCCCGCTCGGCATCGGCTTCGCCAACCTGGGCGCCCTGCTCATGGCGCGCGGCCTGCCCTACGACTCAGACGCCGGGCGCGATTACGCCGGAGCGATCACGGCGCTCATGTCCGGCGCCTCCTTCGCTCAGTCGGCGCGGCTCGCCGAAGCCAAGGGACCTTTCGCCGGCTACGAGAAGAACCGCGAGCCGATGCTGCGTGTGATGCGCAAGCATCGCGACGCGACGCGCAAGATCAACGCCACCCACGTGCCTCTCGATCTGCTGCAGGCGGCCAAGCAGTCCTGGGACGAGGTGGTGACGCTGGGCGAGAGGCAGGGCTTCAAGAACAGCCAGATCTCGGTGCTCGCGCCGACCGGCACGATCGCCTTCATGATGGACTGCGACACCACCGGCGTCGAGCCCGACATCGCGCTCGTCAAGTACAAGAAGCTGGTCGGCGGCGGCATGATCAAGATCGTCAACCAGACGGTGCCGCTCGCCCTGAAGCGGCTCGGCTACGAGAAAGACGAGATCCGCGCCATCGTCGAGTTCATCGACGAGCACGACACGATCGAAGGCGCGCCGTACCTGAAGGTGGAGCACCTCGCGGTCTTCGACTGCGCGTTCAAGCCGGCTCAAGGGAGCCGCTCGATCCACTACATGGGCCACCTCAAGATGCTGGCCGCGGCGCAGCCGTTCATCTCGGGCGCGATTTCCAAGACGATCAACATGCCGGAGGAGTCGACGCCGGTGGAGATCGAGCAGGCCTACATCGAGGGTTGGAAGCTGGGCTTGAAGGCGGTCGCCATCTACCGCGACGGCTGCAAGCGCAGTCAGCCGCTATCGACGAAGCGCGACGACAGCGGCGTTTCGGCGGAGAGCCTGAGCTCGGAGGTCGCCGGCGGCGGCGCTCCGATCCGGCATCGGTTGCCCGACGAGCGACGCTCGCTGACGCACAAGTTCTCGATCAACGGCCACGAGGGCTACATCACGGTCGGCGTTTACGAAGACGGCAACCCCGGCGAGATCTGGCTCACCATGGCGAAGGAGGGCTCCACGATCTCGGGTCTGATGGACGCCTTCGCGACCTCGATCTCGCTCGCTTTGCAGTATGGCGTGCCGTTGAAGGCCTTGGTCGACAAATTCTCGCACATGCGCTTCGAGCCTTCCGGATTCACCAAGAATCCGGAGATCCCGATCGCCAAGTCGCTGACCGACTACATCTTCCGCTGGCTGGCGTCGAAGTTCATGAGCAGCGAAGAGAAGCAGGAGATCGGCGTCATCCTGCGGGATCCAGAACCGATCTCCTCCACGGTGAGCGAGCCGGCCATGTCCTCGATCTCTCCGATTTCAACGAATACCTTCGTCAATTCGACGGATGCTCCAAGCTGTCACGAATGCGGTTCGATCATGGTACGCAACGGCTCCTGCTACAAGTGCGGAAACTGCGGTTCGACGAGCGGTTGCAGCTGAGTTGAGTTCCAGGCGCACGCAACGGGCAATTGGGCCCGATGCCATAGAGGAGGCTGACATGGCCACCAAGAAGGCGGCGAAGAAGCCTGCCAAGAAGAAGACGGCAAAGAAGGCGACCAAGAAGAAGAAGTAGCTTTGACGATTCGATTCGTCGATCTTTGAGTTTCCGGGCCTAGCGCCCGGCTTCTGATTTCCGCAGCATCCAATGAGCCTGGCCGTGAGGCCTCGGCTCTTTTTTCTTTGTGGCGGAAAAAGTAGTCTGCGCGTATGAGGCTTTATCGATCGAAGCTCGCCTTGAGGGCCTGGCTGACTTTCGTCGTCTCCGGACTCGTCGCCTGTGGCGGAGGCGGCTCGCTGACAGATCCAGCGCCTGGGGGAATGCCGGATTTCCGCCTCGCTTCGCTCGGCGGCGCGGAGCTCAGCCGAGCGGAGCTCGCCGGCAAGGTGGTGCTCTACGACTTCTGGGCGACCTGGTGCGGACCGTGCCACATCCAGGCCGACATCCTGCGCAAGGCCTACCCCGCGCTCCAGGCGCGCGGCATCGAGATCGTCGGCATGGCGACCGGCGAACCGCCCGAGGTCGTCCGCGACTTCGCGAGCCGGCGTCCCTTCCCGTGGCCGGTGCTGGTGGATCCGGAAGAGTCCGTCTCCGGCGAGCTCGACGTGCTGGGGCTGCCCACAATGGTCATCACGGACCGCGAGGGCAAGATCGCGTTTCGCCAGACGGGAATCGTGACCGCCGACCGCATCGAACGCGAGCTGGCGAAGCTCGCCGGCTGATTCGACCCATCGTCCCTTCGACCGATGCAGCTCGCGTTCGCGTTCGAGCACCCGCGGCGGCAAGAAGCCCGGCCGGCGAAGAAGATTCCTTCACGCCGACCGCCGCGGGCTCTCGAGCGCCTCGGTCGCGCTGTTCTGCGTTCGCTGCGCCGGCGAGACCTCACTCGCCTGGGCAGTTTTCGCGTCGTCTGGAACGACAGATTGCGCACCAGCCTCGGTCGCGCTGACTACCGAACGGTGACGGTCGAGCTCAACCCGCGGCTCCTGAATCGGCATCCGGCGGAGCTGATCCCGACCCTCGTCCATGAGCTCTGCCATCTCGCGGCGGGCGTCAAAGCTCGCCATGGGCCGAAGTGGAAGGCCCTCATGCTGGCGAGCGGATTCGCGCCGACGGTCTGCCACCGCCTCGATCTCTCGCATCTCGGAAACCGCACGCGCCGGCGCCGCTACCTTTGGCTCTGCCGCCGCTGCGGCCACGCCTACCCGCGCACCCGCCCTGACGCCCGCCGCTACCGCTGCGGCCAATGCGGCGGCGGGCTGCGTGTGGTGGAAGCTCGGATCGCGGATCGGTTGGGAGGACCTCCGCTGACTTCAGCGTAGGCTCGATCTCCGAGAGCTGTCATGCGATTCCTTGGGCTCAGCATGTTCCTTGGCTTGTCGGGCCTGCTCACGTGGGCGGCGTCGCGATACGTGCTGCCGATTCGTGCCTACTACCGGGTGCTGCTGGTGCTGGTCGCCTTCGTGCTCCCGGCGCGGGCTCTGTTGTTCGACAGAGTGCTGGCGCCGATCGATGCGCCGTATCGCTTCGCGCCGCTCGACGAGAAGCGGCTCAGCGAGGGCATGGAGCCGCGGTCGTCGGGGATTCTGAACGATGTCTACACGGTGGTGATCCCCTGGCGGGCGGCGGTTCGATTTGCGATCGAGAATGGCGAGTGGCCGCTGTGGAATCCGTTCATTCAGTCCGGAGATCCGCTGGCCGCGACGATGCAAGCGGCGCCCTATACGCCGTGGAACCTAGGCTCACTCCTGCTGCCGATCGAGAGTTCCTTTGCCTTCGTTGTGGGGATGGTGCTGCTCTCTTCGGTCCTTTCCGCGTTCCTTTTCTTCCGTGATCTGGGTCTCCGTGAACTGCCAGCGCTCGCGGGGGCCTCCTGCTGGGCCTACTGCGGCTTCAACTTCTTCTGGATCCAATGGCCGGTGGGTCAAGTCGTATGCCTGTTCCCGCTGGTCCTGCTCGCCGCGAGTCGGGTCGCGAAGGCGCCAGGCTGCCGCTCTTTCGGGCTGCTGCTCGTCGCGCTGTGCATGGTCCTGCTCTCGGGCCATCCGGAATCGATGTTTCACGTCATTGTTCTCGGCGCGCTTTGGGGCGCCGTGGAGCTCTTGCGCCGGCGGCGATCTGGCTGGAGCCGCGCGCTCGGTCATTCCCTGGCGGCCGGAGTCCTGGCGCTCGGTCTCTGCGCTTTCTGGCTCGGCCCATTCCTGGAAGCGCTCCCTCAGACAACCGAGAACATTCTGCGCCGGGAGGTGCTCGCGAAGACGGAGCGCAACCGGCCAGCCGCGGAGTCTCGTCTCTTGTTCTACCCGAACATCGTTCCGTTTGTGTTTGGAGTTTACGGCGTCCAAGACTCGACGATGCTCCACCCGTTCACCTTGCCATCTACGGCCTACAGCGGAAGCCTGACCTTCCTGCCGGCTGCGGCGGGCCTCCTACTTTCTCGAAGGAAGGTCCGATTTGCTTTTGCCGCGATGATCGTCGGCGGCGTGGCCCTGGGAATCGAGCTGGGTCCGTTCGCTGGCTGGCTGGCGAAGCTGCCCCTTTTCGACATCTCCTTGAACGAGCGCCTGGTGTTCCTTGCCGCCCTTGGGGTGGCCGGTCTGACAGCGATCGGTCTGGACGTCCTCGCGGAGCACCTTGAGGGCGGCCTGAAGCTGCGCGGGTTCGGGCCTTTCGTTGCGATCGGCCTCGGCGTAGCTTGTTGCATGGGCGGTGTCCTGGCGGTCTTGTGGCCAGGAATGCGAGGAGTCGGGCTGACGAACGGTTTCTTGCGGGATCGGGCGATCCTCTATCTCTTGCCGCCGATCCTCATTCTCGCCGCTTTGCTTTCGCGCCGGGCGCGGGTCCTGGTTCCGAGCGCATTCGTCGTGCTTCTCCTTGTGCAGCGGTTTGCCGAGCTGGGTCACTTGCATCTGAGTTTCGGGAAGGCGATGTTTTACCCGCCAACCGAGCTCATCAAGTCCCTTCCGGTGGGAGGTGAGCCCTACCGCATCGTAGGCCTGGGCACCGCGCTGCTCCCCAACAGCTCGACGATGTGGCGGCTCGAGGACATCCGTGGATACCAGTCGGTGACTTTCGCGCGTCTGATGGAAAGCCGGCGCCTTCTGGGCGCCGAGTCTGCTCAGATGACCTTTCACCCCGAGAAGATCAACTTCCCGTTCGCCGATTTCATGAACGTGCGATTCGCCGTGGTCCCGAGAGGGACGCCGCCACCCGCCGGATGGCACGAGACCTATGCCGGTCCTACGGCTGCGGTCTTCGAGAATCCGAAGGCGTTGAGTCGCGCCAACGTGCCGACTTCGATTCGCTTCGGATCCCACAAGGGTTCCCTCGGCTGGGAGATGGTCCGAGCCGAGCGATTCGACGACCGCGCCTGGATCCAACCGTGGACTCTCGCGGCACCGCGGGACCAGGTCACGGTCGAGAATGCGCGGGGAACGGTCGCGGTCGAGCGCGTCGGCACCGGGTACAAGCACACCACCGAGCTCGACCGCGAAGGCTGGGTGACCTTCGCGGAGACCGCTTGGAAGGGCTGGCATGCGACGATCGGCGAAGTCGAGCTGCCGCTGGCCCATGCCAACCTCGCCTTCCTGGGGATCCGCGTCCCAGCGGGCAGGCAGGAGGTCCGGCTTCACTACTTCCCGGAAGGATTTCGAATCGGGCTCATCGTGTCAGCTTGCAGCCTGGCGAGCCTGATCGCCGTGGCGCTCTTCTTCAAGGCCAGCAAGAAGCGACTGGGGACACCCGTGAAGGGTGTCCCCAGGTAAGCTCAGAAACCGGGGCCTACTGCAGGACGACCAGAACTACCCGGCGGTTCTGGGCGCGGCCTTCGCGGGTTTTGTTGTCGGCCACGGGTTCCGCTTCGCCGTAGGAGATCGACTCCATGCGGAAGAGCGGGATGCCCTGTTTGCCGAGGTAGAGCTCGACGATCTCGGCGCGCTTCTGGCCGAGCTGCTCGTTGTAGAGCTCGCCGCCCACGTTGTCGGTGTGGCCCTGGATCTCGACGTAAACGTTCTTGTTTTCGGTCTTGAGCTGCGCGGCGAACTCATCGAGAGCGGACTTGGCTTCGGAGGAAAGCTCGGCCTTGTCGAAGCCGAACTTCACCTTGTCGTCCGAGAGCACCGTCTCGTAGAGGAGTTTGCCTTCCGCCAGCTTGCCCGCCGCCTGAGCGCGCTCGAGCGCCTCCTGGGCGGTCTTCGAGGCCTGCGCGGTCGCCCCCTCATTGCGCTTGAGGCGCCCGTCGTGATCCCGCAGTTTCGTCTGCGCGTCCTCGACTTGCGACTGCACGCCATCGACGCGCGTGCTCACCTTGCCGACTTCGTCGCCGACGTAGCTCTTGCTCGCGCAGCCCCAGCCCGCCGCCGCGACCGCCACCGTTGCCGCTACCAGCCACTTGGTCTTCATCTCATGTCCTCCATTCCTTGGGTTGTTCGCGTTCGAACTGCCTGGCTAATCGGAGGTGCCGGCTCTCTACCTCGCCGTCGTTCGCGCCGGAACCTCCGGCGCGAGCCCCTGATAGCCCTTCCGAGACAGCACCTGCTTCACCTTGCGGTCCTTCACCGAGACCGCGATCCGGTGGTATCCGGGCTTCCCGGTGGCCACCGTCTCGAAGCCCAGCACATATTGATAGCGCAGGTCCTCAGCGACCTCCGCGCAAGCCTCTTTTAAGTCCTCCGGGCCGGCGACCGCGAAATAACGCCCGCCGGTCATCTGCGCGAGGAGGTTGAGCACGTCGGCGTAACGGTAGATCTCCTCGCCGCTCTTGCCGTTCGCGTACGGATCACCCGATTCGAGACCGAAGACGTAAACCGGAAGCACGGCCATCTGCACGATCTCGCGCGCCGCGGCCGCGGAGATCGCGCTCGCGTTGTCGACGCCGTCGGTGATCAGGATCGCCGCGCGCTTGACGTTGCGGCTGTCGCCGGAGATCTGCGGCAGGAGCGCCACGGCGTCGTGCAGCCCGGTCTTGCCGTAGGCCTCCCAGAGCGCCACCGACTCCTGCACGGTGAGAATCTCTTCGGTGAACGGCACCTCGACCTCGGTCGAATTCATCGCGAAGGTGGCGAGCGAGAACTCGTCGCCCGGCTTGGCGGCGTCGAGAAAGTGATAGACCGCCTGCCGGCTCGCCTCGAGCCGGCCGCCGACCCCCATGCTTCCCGACAGATCCTGGAGGAAGACGATGCTCCACGGCGCCTCACCGCGCGGCTCGAAGTCGGCGAAACCCACCTTGCGGCCGTCGACCTCGAGCGTGAAATCTTCACGGTCGAGGCCGTTCAGGTAGCCACGCTCCCCCTTGACGATCACCGGGACGAGAATCCAGGCGACGGAGACCTCGTCGCTGAAGGCTGGTGTGGAGGAATCCGCAGGCGCCTGGGCGAGGATGGCGCCGGCGGCGAGGCCGGCGAGCGCCAAAACGGCGACCGAGAGGTGCGCCAGGCCGCGGCTCCGGCCAAACCGCCGCCGGCATGCTCTGCTAGCGTCGCGCCCCGGAGGCGGCATGATCAACATCCGCAACATCTCGATCAAGTGCGGCAATTGCGACTCCTATCAGACCCTCGCTTCGTTCAGCCGGCGAGATGAATGGAACGTCTATACCTTCGAGTGCGACAATGGCAGTTGCGAGCCCAATGTCACCCGGACCCTGGTGGAGGTCCCGCGCGACCTCGACGAATTCGCCGATCGCGACCCCGAATGGCGAGGCGGCGGCCGGCACGGTTCGTTCGGGGACGGCTGAACCGATCAAAAAGCAAGCCCTGTGCCCGAATTGGGCCGAGGCTCTCCTGGAGTCGTGCCTAGACTCCCTATGTTACTCTTTTCGGGCGGATTTCGGGTCTCCGCACCCAAAAGACAGCGCGGTTTCAAGGGGGGAGGGGCGATGAAGAAGACGGTGGTCCATGTCGTCGGAACGGGCACGATCGGCGAGCCGCTGATCGGCCTCTTCACCGATTTCCGGGAGCGGATGGGGATCGACGAGGTCACGTTCCACAAGCGGACCGCTCTTCCCGCCGACCGCTCCAAGATCCGCCATCTGATGGCGCGGGGCGCGAAGCTCGCGGCCGACAGCGACCAGAAGGACGCCTTCGAGGCGCTGGGCCACGAGGTTTCCTACGAGACCGAGGAGGCGCTCTCGCGCGCCACCGTCGTGGTCGACTGCACGCCCGCCGGCAACGACATGAAGGCGAAGTACTACGACCAGCTTCAGGGACCCAAGGGATACCTCGCGCAGGGCAGCGAATTCGGTTTCGGCGTGCCCTACGCGCGCGGCATCAACGACGAAGTGCTGGTGCCTGGGCGGGACCGCTTCATCCAGATCGTCTCGTGCAACACGCACAACATCACGACGCTCATCAAGACGCTCTGCCACGAGGGCGGCGCCAGCTACTCGCTCGAGCGCGGCACCTTCGTCTGCATGCGGCGCGCCAACGACGTCTCCCAGACCAAGGACTTCGCGCCGGCGCCGCAGGTGGGCAAGCACGACGACGCCGAGTTCGGCACCCACCACGCCCACGACGCCTTCCACGTTTTCGAGACGCTCGACCAGAAGTTCGACCTCTTCTCGAGCGCGGTCAAGCTGAACACGCAGTACATGCACTCGATCTGGTTCAACTTCGCTTTCAATCGCGACATCACGAAGGACGAGATGATCGAGCGGCTGAAGTCGAACCTGCGCGTCGCGGTGACCGACAAACGCAACTGCAACGAGATCTTCAGCTTCGGTCGGGACCACGGCTACTATGGCCGGATCCTGTCGCAAACCGTGGTCGTGCTGCCGACGCTCGCGGTGCGCAAGAAGCGGGAGCTCTACGGCTTCTGCTACACGCCGCAGGACGGTAACTCGCTCCTCTCCTCGGTGGCCGCGGCGCTGTGGCTGATCGACCCCGACCA
>ERZ1292633.1439-Hain-H41-02um-R1-1439-length-25743-cov-51_pt1 | contig 25743 bp, 16 predicted proteins | sample MGYA00564406_ERZ1292633 | MGnify/ENA primary metagenome ERZ1292633 (study PRJEB36523, sample SAMEA6512639) | groundwater metagenome | collected 2019-01-08 | study: AquaDiva: Metagenomics assemblies of 32 groundwater samples | reverse complement strand
CGCACCAATCGCGGATATTCTCCATCCAGTTAAGATAGGTCTTGGACCAGTGTTCAGGGAAGAACCTGACATCTCCGGTCCGGACCGCCTTGATGGCCGGCTCGGCCAGGGGTTTCATCTTGACAAACCACTGCAAAGACAGATAGGGCTCTATCATAGTATTGCACCGGTAGCAATGGCCGACCGCGTGCTGATACTTTTCCTGCTTTTCCAGCAGGCCCTCATCGGCCAGGCGAGCCACAATCTGCTTGCGGCATTCCAGCCGGTCCAGTCCCTTGTATTCCCCGGCGTTCTCGTTCATCTTGCCGTCCGGAGCCAGGATATTGATGAATTCCAGGTTATGCTTCTGGCCCATCATAAAGTCATTGGGGTCGTGGGCCGGCGTTACCTTGACCGCGCCCGAGCCGAAATCCTTTTCCACTATCTCATCGGCGATTATCTGGATTCCTCGTTCCATTATAGGAAGAAGAACTTTAGCACCAATTAAATTCTTGTAACGTTCGTCATTAGGATTCACAGCAATTGCTGTGTCGCCCAACATTGTTTCTGGTCGCGTTGTCGCAACAACAATCCACTTTGGTTTATCTTTAGGAAGAGGGGCAAAATACGGAGTGGGGGGCATAGTTTTTCTATCCTTAAGAAAATCACTAAGATTAAGTTCTCCGGGATAGTTCAAAATAGGGTACTTAATCCAATACAGCCCGCCTTCGGTGTCTACATTCTCCACCTCTTCATCGGACAGGGCAGTCAGGCAGCGCGGGCACCAGTTGACGATATAATTACCCCGATAAATCAGGCCCTTTTCATAGAGCCGGATAAAGACATCCTTGACCGCGGCGGAATATGCCTCATCCATAGTGAATCTCAGGCGCGACCAGTCGCAGGAACAGCCCAGTTTCTTGAGTTGCTGGATGATGGTATCTCCGTATTGCTTCTTCCACTCCCAGACCCGCTCCACGAACTTTGTTCGTCCCAGGGCGTGCCTGGATGACTTATCTTTCTTTAATTGCTTTTCCACGGCGTTCTGGGTGGCGATACCGGCGTGGTCTGTGCCCGGCACCCAGCAGGTGGCGAATCCCTGCATCCGCTTAAAGCGGACCAGGATATCCTGGGGCGTCTCGTCCATTACGTGTCCCATATGCAGGATGCCGGTCACATTGGGCGGGGGGATGACGATGGAGAAGGGTTTTTTGGTATTTGGTGTTTGGGATTTGGTGTTTGGTGCTTGTGCACTAAAATACCCGTGATCTTCCCAGAGCTTGTAAATCCGGTCTTCAACGGTCTTGGGATTATATGCGGTTTCCATAAGGAACAATTCTATTATGTCATCCTCTGGGAGTCAAGAACTCTGCGGAAAATTCCGCAGAGACCGCGAAGTAAAATAGTTGATTTTACTGAGCGAAATATAGGATTAGCCACTAAGACAGAGATACTGCCTCCCGTTAGGGACTAAGGCACACATTCGCTTCGCTCAGTGTAAACTCCGAAAACAACCCCCTTTATCCCCCTTTATTAAGGGGGAATATTCTTCCTCTAACTCCCCCTTAGAAAAGGGGGTCGGGGGGTTGTCTTAGTGTCGGCGCCTGTCCCGCCGTATGGCGGGATGCCTTTGTGGCTAATCTTATATTCTGCAAAATAAGTATTGACCCCGTTAAAGATATTTGGTATATGGGCAGATATAATTCATTAATACAGAAGAAAACAATCCCGCCATTCGGCGGGATCTAAGTCGCTGTAAGGACTAAAGTCCAACAGCGACTAAGAGGAGGTTATCATGCCACAAGCGACAAAAGGCAAGGAATTATTGGTCACCACACCCAACGCCATCGGCGCCTTAGGCACGGTCACCGGGGCTGTTTCCAAGGCCGGCGTGAATTTCATCACCATGTCCGCCTGGGGCGAGAAAGACAAGGGCTATTTCCGGTTGATTACCTCGGATAACGCCAAGGCCTCGGCCGCCTTGAAGAAACTGGGTTATGCGATAGACGAGACCGATGTCCTGCTGGTCAATCTCGGCAACAAACCGGGCACCTTCGCGCCTCTAGCCAGGAAGATAGGCGATGCCGGCGTCGAAATCAATTATTGTTATGCCACGGCCTGGAGCGATATGGCCGTCCTGGTCCTGTCCACCAAGAACAACAAAAAGGTCCTGGACATCATTGCCGAGTCGTAAAATGGCGGGGTCTGATACGGTAAATCGGGATAGTGGCATATCAATCCAATGTAAAAAGCGAGTCTAAAACATTGCCCAAGGTGGAGTTGAATGGTAGGATGAAACTATATGAAAAAGAAAGATAGACGCGTGCTATGTTCGCACCTCAAGAACAGAGGGAACCTTTTCAGAAAGATTACGGACATAATCGTGGAACAGATGATTGATAAAAAGATATCCGAACGAGCAAGAGAAGACATAGACGCCAAGGCCTCTGTCGCGGCTTATGAGATTGTTTCAATGCTTAAGGTAAAATAAATACCGTGCCCAGAAATTAGGTGATTATAATGTCAGATATTTTTGTTAAGCTTTTTAAGTTAAGTAATGCAAAAGAAAATACACTTACGGAATGCTTAGCAGCAACACTACAGGAAAACCCCGACTTTTGTAGAAAATTCCTTATGGTGCTTTGCGGCGAAAAAGTGGATAGCGTCCCTATTAGTACGGCTAAAATAGAGATAAAGACCCAGCAATCCGGACCTAATTCACGTATAGACATGGAGATTATTCTTAATAAGCGGAAAAAGATAGGGATTGAAAACAAGCTTGATTCGCCAGAGGGCAAAGGGCAGTTATTGAAGTATTTAGAACTTCCCATAGATCGGTTGGCTTTTATTACAAGAGAATACATAAGGGTGAATAAAAAAGTTCTCCGTCAAACAAAACGCTATTTAAGGCCAAATGACAAGCGGGCGCATTTCTTCTGGAGCGACTTTTACAGGAAATTGGAATCAAGCGCAAAAAAATACCCAGGCTATTCATTGACTCGAGCACTATTTGAGCTTTTTAATCATCTTGGCTTCAAGCCTCCAATGTCGGAAATAGGCGACTTAAAGAATGATTCTGTGGTTGCAAAGAAGTTTTTAAAGTATTGGGACCTCACTGCTAAGAAATTAGGAGAAATGGGATGGGTTTCCAAGGTGCTAATGTGCAGAGCGGGGCAATGGTGCTGGGATGATAAATCCAAAGTAATAGAGTCTGTATGGCTTGATCCGGTTGAAGTTCCCGGTGTACTTAGGGCCCGAATTTCCTTCCAAAAAAATCATAATGATTATATTGCCAGAACAAAAAAGTTTTTGCAGTCGAAACGATTCCAATATTACGATGATGTAGATATTATTGATTCCGTTGGCAAGATTAAAGGGAAAACAATACCTATTCTGGAGGTGTCTATTCCGACACATACACTGTTTGATATCCATCCAAAGCCAGAACAGATCAGGAGAAGGTTGTCTAATTTTTCATTGAGTATTATTAGTTATATTAACTGTTTAAAATAGGAATTCGGGTTACACCATACGAATTCTTAACCATTTTAACACCCCCACACCAACTTGCTTGAACGAGTTAGGCAGATATATTGGTATGGGGGATACCATAACCCCTACACTCCCTCTACGGCTTCCCTCATAGGGGAGTCCAGCACCCCTGCACGTCCCCTCCGGCTTACCATATACCTATGCCCAGCATAGGATGTAGGTATGCCCAGCATAGGGTGCAGAGATGCCCAGCATGGGGTGTAGGTATGCCCAGCATCCCGTATAGGTGAGCCCTATATACCCCTAAAAATAGTGAAAAGTTGAAAGATAAAAGATGAAAGTCTGAGATTCTTCACTACGCCTGCCTGCCGGTAGGCAGGGGGAACAGTTCACTGAAGAGAATGAACGGCTTGGCCTGAAGGATGAAAGGTTCATCCCTAAGGATGAATGCTGGGACTGAGGGATGACTGGTTCAGTCCCAGGGATGAAGGGTTTAGACCCAGGGCGGAAAGATTCCGTCTCAGGGCGGAAAGATTCCGTCTCAGGGCGGAAAGATTCCGTCTTAAGGCGGAAAGATTCCGTCTTAGGGCGGAAAAGTTCCGTCCAGGGATGAACGGTTCAGACCAAAGGATGAACGGCTCAGACCAAGGGATGAACGGCTCAGACCAAGGGATGATTGGTTCAGACCAAGGGATGATTGGTTCAGACCAAGGGATGAACGGCTTAGACCAAGGTCTGACTGGGTCAGACCAAGGTCTGATTGGGTCAGACCAAGGTCTGATTGGTTCAGACCAGGGTCTGATTGGGTCAGACCCAAGGGGATTTATTTACGTAACACCTTTAATTTTAGCTGGTTATGGCTAAATCACCCTTAATAAAGGGGGATAAATGGGGTTGTCCCTAACGGGATCCCGTAAGGGATAACAACCCCCCGACCCCCTTTTCTAAGGGGGAGTAATTAGTGGAATTCGCTCCCATTCGTGCTATTCGCTTCGCGGTCACGCTTCGCTTAGTGCGTGTTTAGTATTTCTTTGTGTCCTTTGTGTTCTTTGTGGTGAAGGCCTATGCTTCCACGACCACCGGGCATTTGGGCAGGGCCTGGAGGAACAACTTGCCGTAGTTCTTTGTTACCACCCGGTTATCCAGGATGACGATGATGCCCTTGTCGGTTTTGGTGCGAATCAGCCGGCCGAATCCCTGCCGGAGTTTCAGGATGGCCTCGGGCAGGAAATAGTTCTTGAACGAGTCCACGCCGTTGCGTTCCATCTCTTCCATCCGGGCCTCGACTAACGGTTCGCCGGGCACCGGGAATGGCAGTTTGGTGATGATGATGTTTTCCAGCGCCTGGCCCGGCACGTCCACGCCCTGCCAAAAGCTGTCCGCGCCGAGGATGACCGAGCCGATATTGGCCCGGAATTCCTCCAGCATCTGATGCCGCGGCATATCCTTGCCCTGCATATAGAGCGGGATGCCCTTGGCCATCAGGAGCGGATAAATCCGGTCGTGCACCCGGTGCATCAGGTCATAGCTGGTAAAGAGCACAAATGCCCGGCCCTGACTGAGTTCCAGGTATTTCATTATCTTCTGGCTGGCCACCGGCTCGAATTCGTCCTTTTTGTTCGGGTCCGGGGTGGTCGAGGTGATGTAGACCTTGACCTGCTTGGCGTAGTTAAAGGGCGAATCCAGGATGATGTCAGAGGAATTCTCAATGCCTAATGTTTCTTTGATGTAATTTAACCCCGTTAGAGGCAGGTCTCGCCTATGGCGCGACCGTCCGGTGGGAGAAGAATCATTATCGGGTAAGGCGTTCTTTGAATCTACGTTTTCTTTATTCGTGGTTTTATGTGCCTCTAACGGGGCGAGGTCCTCCTTTTTTGAGGTGGACAGCGTGGCGCTGGTGAATATGGCGGTCTTAACGGTTTCGGGCAGGAGAATTTCCTTAATCAGGGTATTGACCTTGAGTGGCGCGCCCTGGAGCGTGACCCGGGGCTGGGCCCGGCGCTGTTTGGACAGTTCCACCCAGTAAACGGATTTGCTCTTTTCGCCGGAATCTGACTGGCGGATAAAACTCTCGACTGCCTCGGCAAAGACGAGCGTGCGCTTGATAAAGGCGTCCAGTTCTATTATATCTATATTTTGAGCCTTACCCTCCCGTCCCGATTTCGCATCGGTATGTTCGCTCGGGGTTTTCTTTTTACTCAGCGCTGTTTTAAGTTCCTTGAGCGAGAAATGGAGCTTGACCAGGACCGGGCTGAGGGTGTTGGCGATAAAATCCTTGTGCTTGACCCGTCCGTTCTCCGGCGCCTTGTGGTTGTGCCAGTAGAGCACATCGTCAAAGAAGTTTAGCGCCGCCTCGTGCGCTTCTTCCACCAATTTCTTGCATTCCTGCGCCTTGCCGATTTTATGCGGGACGAATTGGAGGAACCCGGACTGCTTTTTCGGATTCCACAACGAACTGAGCAGGTAACTGACCTGGTAATTGGAGACATCCATGCCCAGATGCTTTTGAGCCACGGATTCCAGCCGGTGCGCCTCGTCAATGACCACGGTATCGTAATTGGGCAGGAGGTTGACCTCGTTCTCATAACGCATGACTGCGTCAATGACCAGGAGCGGGTGATTGACTACCACGATATTGGCCAGCCACAACTGGGACCGGGCCTTTTGGTAGAAGCAGATGCCGTAATAGCCGCATTTCTTGCCGGCGCAGTTGTCGCTCTCGGCGCATATCTTGTCCCAGACGCCGCCGGACGGCACCCAGTCAAACGACGAGAGCGAGCCGTCCCACCTACTGGCTGTTCGACCCCGGCGTGTATGGGGGGAGTTACAGCCATTTGCCCCGCCGGTGAGCGCCATAAGGGCGCCATGGCGCTTCGGCGCCAATGGCGGGGGCTGACTGCTCTTGATGACTAATCCATATATTCTCGCAAGTTCTTCTTTTTCCGCGATGAGTTCGAACATCTCGGTCTGATGGTCCAGTGCCTTGGCCAGCCGGCGCTGGCAGATGTAATTGGACCGGCCCTTGGCCAGCACTACCGTAAACTTATCAGGCAGGACGGTCTGGAGAAAGGGGATGTCCTTGTAGGCAATCTGTTCCTGGAGATTGATGGTATTGGTGGAGACGATGACCGGCTTTTTGGTGGACAGGGACTGGTAGATAGCCGGGATGAGGTAGGCGAATGTCTTGCCGATGCCGGTGCCGGCTTCGACAACCAGGTGTTGGTTTTTATCTATGGCCTGGCAGATGCCCTCGAACATGGCCACCTGCTCGGGCCGGTATTCGTAGGCCGAGAATTTCTGGGCCAGCAGGCCCTTGGGCCCGAATATGGCCTTGGTGTCAAGCATAAATTAATTTCAGTAAGCCACAGATTGCACAGATTGATAAAGAGAAATACAAATACTTAAATACGTATTAACCACAGATGAACGCGGATGACACAGATTGATATTAATAATTACTTCTTTTCTTTTATTCTTAGAGATCTTAGATATCTTTTAATGGAACCGGCTCCTAATATAAAGATATATAGACCAATCCACATTGACGGCCATTCGTTGAATGATTCTATAATGCTACCAAGCTTATATTTACGAAAAATAAGTTCAAGAGCAATTAATAGTGCTATCATTAACCCAAGGCCAACAGATACATCTTGTATTAAAAACTTACGCGGTATTTTTCTTATGGCATACCACCAGGTAATTATAGTTATACACCAGATAAAACCGGCGATAATTAACTTGGATTTTTGAATAATATCCATAATTGTATTTCTAATTTGTGTAACTTATGACTTAAAACGGTTTACTTACCTTCCATTCCAGGGCCGTGGTTATCCGGGCTTTGATGTCCTCAAGGTGCGCTTGAGTGATGGCATCGATATCAGGATTGACCGCTGCTATTGTGCAATTATTCTTAATAACAATCAGGTCTTGGCGGGCCAGGGCTATGGCGTCCGAGGGATAGCTCCGGGAATCGGACAGATATATGGCGATGAGCCGTTCCATATGTGCCCTTTGCAGGTTACGCCGGCACTGGTTGATGTTCTCTGACTTGGCGGCTTCAGACCAGATGCCTTCACGCAGGCCAATGAATAATTCAGCCAGCCCGAATCTCGGCTCATCCTTTTTGTACTTGAGGGCCATATTGTTCAGCCGGCGCAGGACGGTCGGCTCATACATATAATTGAGGGCTGATTGCTGGATAGCCAGGATGGTGTTGGCGAATTGGACATCAAGGGTTGGTGCATTTCCGGCTCCGGGCATTCGCTCGGGAGCCAGTTTATTCAGGATGGCGCTGTTGGGCAATGACTTTTCGGACAGGGAGAATATATTGTTGATGATGAAATCCAACGCCTGTTGCTGTTTCTGCGCGCTGACCGGTTCAAAGGGCACCCGGCCATTCGGGTCGGCAATATGGTCCCGGCGGTGATAGATGCCGCCGATAAATCTGGAGGCCAGACCAGTAGCAAGGGAATATTCATGAATACCCTGGCCAAAGACCCGGCGCATTTTCTGATAACCCTCGCCGGGCTTGGAGAATTTTAACTCTATCTTGCCCCAGAGTTCCTGGGCCAACTCAATCCGTTGGGTGATGTATTTTAACTGGTCATTGCCCAAATCCCAGACATTGCAGGTCGGGTCTATGCCGGAGGGCGAATTATAGTGGCAATCCTCGTCAGTGCCGTAAGCCAGTTCCGGCTGGGCGCATCTGGCCGCGATGGCTTTTAGTTGGGCCAGTTCGTCGGCCGGGGTTCTTGCCCTGTTAGAAGAGTTCATAGTGGGGGATATAGAATTCGGTGATGTTTGATTATCGCCAGGGTTATCGCTTCTAACGGGGTGAACATTCAATGGCTTATAAGCGTATTCTATTGCCCAGCAGTCATAAGGGCCGACCGTGGATTGCCAGAACTCGCCCTGTTTGGTTTGGTCAACGGCGATATTGGCCGGATTATAATCCATTACCGAAGCGATTAGGCCTTTCTCAGTAGTTAGGGTTTTATTATGAAGTTGCTCGGCAGAGAGCATAGAACTGGCCTTGAAGTTATGCCTCAGGCCCAGGGTATGGCCCACCTCGTGGGTAGTTAGGTCAGTCAGGTAATCAGCCACGAATTGTTCGGCCTCTTTTTCCTTGCCTTCCAGGAACCCCCGCGCCTGCAGGAGCGAGGATGCAAATGATGCCTGATAGGCCAGTCCATTGGCATAATTGCAGTAATTCTTACTCTGATTCCCGATTGGATTAATGACTTCTTCAAACTCGTTATAATTAAAACGGGCCATATCAGCGCTGATGCGGATATCGGCGGCGTAGAGTTGTCCGGTGAATGGGTCTTCGTGCGAAGGCCCGACCGCATAACCGGCCCCGGGCCTGATGAGCCAGCGGATGGTGTTGTAGCGCACATCGGCCGGGTCCCAGTCCGCATCTTCCGGCTGTTGATAGACCACGACCGCATCCTTGAATCCGGCCTGTTCAAATGCCTTGTTCCAGAGCAGTACGCCCTTTTTGAGCGGCTCGCGGTATTCCACGGGAATGGTCTTTTCCAGCCAGAAGACGATGGGTTTCTTGGGCGGCGAGAGCGGCGCATTCGGGTCTGCCTTTTCCAGGTTCCAGCGGTTGATATAGCGGACAAAAGGCGTTTCCGGCTTCATTGATGAGTAATCCTGATACATGGTAATGAAATGCCCGACCCGGTCATCGGCTAAACGGGGGATGTAATTATCATTGGGCAGGGTGGAAATAGAATAGTAATACCTGATAAAGAAACTCCGGGCATCAGGAATGGTCGGGGCTGAGACATCCTTGGTGCAGCGGAAATGCATGGTTATTTCTATATCAGTATTGGCCGGGAATGTTTTGAGCGTGGAAAAGAAACTGTTGTCCCGGTCAAAGGAGAAGTCGGCCTTAGTGGTCTCGCTGAGATGATGGGCCAGGTTGTAGCGGTCAAAGAGGAATAAATCGTTCAGCGATACCAGGACGGCTCCGGTAGTGGAGTGGGGTTTGGAAAGAATGACTGATGACGAGATTAGTGAGTCGCTGATTCCCTTTTCCACGGCCCGGAACACGGGCTTGTCACGGTCGGCCCGGACCAGGATATTCTTGTGTATTAACTGGATGCGCTTATTCACCTGCCTGAAGAAGAACGGGAAATTATCCTCCATTGCCGCCGCATCCATAAAAGTGCCGTCGCCTGATTCCCGGGTAACCGAACACAGCAGAATCTTATCCAATTGCTCCGGTTTTAGTTCCAGGTAGGCCTTGCCGTCCTTGGAATTGTGGTAGATGGTCAACATCCCGGTGATGGGCTTGCAGTCCTTGATTATCTCGGCAAAATCCTTTTCATCGCCATCTTTTTTGTCCTCCTTGGACGCGTCCTTTTTAACATCGGTCGGTGGCAACGCGGTTGAGGCGCAGCCCAGATATAATAATGATAATACGAACATCAGTCCTCCGAAAGCACATAATTTTCTTAACATAGCATTTTCTCCTTCTTAATGTTTAATTACTAAAATATTGCGGCATTTTCTTTCCGTCATTCCCGCGCAGGCGGGAATCCAATAAACCCAAAGAGGTCTGGATTCCTGCTTTCGCAGGAATGGCATTCTTGCATCTTTCGTCATTGGTCATTCGGGTTTCGTCATTTTCCTTAATTTCTCCCAGTATTCCATCCGTTTCTTTATTTCCTTCTCAAACCCGAAATCGCCGGGTTGGTAATATTTAACATCTTTGAGGTTGTCCGGCAAGTAATCCTGTTTGACAAAATGCTGGGGGAAATCGTGGGCGTATTTGTAATCCTTGCCGTAGCCCAGGTCGCCCATCAGGTCGGTGACCGGATTGCGCAGGTGGATAGGGACAGGCATGGCAATGGTTTTCTGGACATCTTCTTTGACTTTGTTATAGGCCGCATAGATGGAATTACTCTTGGGCGCGGTGGCCAGATATATAGCGGCCTGAGCCAGGGCATTATCGGCTTCAGGCATGCCCAGGAAATCCACGGTGTCCTTGGCGGCTATGGCAATCAGCAGGGCCTGGGGGTCGGCGTTGCCTATGTCTTCGGAGGCAAAGCGGACCATTCTTCGGGCGATATAGAGCGGTTCCTCGCCTGATTCCAGCATCCGGCACAGCCAGTATAATGTTGCATCAGGGTCGCTGCCCCGCAAACTCTTATGAAATGCCGAAATCAGGTTGTAATGCTCCTCGCCGGCCCGGTCGTATACGAGCATCTTTTTCTGGGCGGCCTGTTCCACAATGGTCTTGGTTATGGTGCGGTTAGTAGATTTCGGCGGAATAGAAAAGGCCGAGAGTTCCAGCAGGTTTAGGGCAATCCGGGCGTCGCCATTGGCAATGTTAATAATATATTTTTCCGCTTCTTCATCAATCTTAATATTCAGGTCTGCCAATCCTCGTTCCTTATCAGATAGTGCGCTCCGGATGATTTTGATTATGTCGTCATTCCCTAATTGTTTCAGGATAAATACCCGGCAACGGGAGAGCAGGGCGGAATTCAGTTCAAATGACGGGTTTTCAGTGGTGGCGCCGATTAGCGAGATGACGCCTTTTTCCACATAGGGCAGGAAGGCATCCTGCTGGGCTTTGTTAAACCGGTGGATTTCGTCCACGAACAGGATGGTCTTTTTATGATGGAGTTTTTGGTTGTATTCGGCCCGTTCCATGACGGCCTTGATGTCCTTGATGCCTGAGGTGACCGCGCTGAAGGTGATGAATTCCATGCCGCTGGCCCGGGCGATGAGGAATGCCAGAGTCGTCTTGCCTGAACCGGGCGGTCCCCAGAAAATAAGAGATGGTAACTGTCCTTTTTGGTGCCGAAGCGCCATGGCGCCAGAGGCGCCAGATTCCTTCCCGCCCGAAGGCGAGGCCTCGCTTAAGGCAGACAGATTGGCAATGACCTGGCGGAGCGGTTTATCAGGGGATATGATTTCCTCCTGGCCGATAAACTCCTCGAACTTCAAGGGCCGCATCCGTTCAGCCAGCGGAGTCGCAACGGAGTCCCGATTATTTCGGGGCGGGGTATTACCGGTTTTATTGTCAGCGGTTTCGCCCAGCTTTTGGTTAACAGTGAATAATTCGCTATCGTTGCTTTGTTCCATAATGCCATATAATACATTTATGGATTATCTGATGTCAACTAAGCGAAGCGTGAATCCGAGCACCGACTGGAGCGCAGGTCAACTAATCGGGTTGAACCGGCCGGAAAAATTGATTAGTTTTCTTGACGCAGGCAGGGATGATTCCTAATATTGAAGGAACAGCAGAAAGGTATTTTGTATGATAGAGATGTTTAAGAAATGGTATGAAACCAGGCACGAGTATGCCAAGGAATGGAAAAAGAAGAACCCCGAAGGCAAGGTCATGGGGTATTTCTGCACCTATGTGCCGGAGGAGATTCTCTATGCGGCTGATGTCCTGCCGGTGCGCATCCTGGGCAGCCATGAGCCACAGGACGTGACCGAACCCCACATCTTTGGGATGTATTGCCCGTTCTGCCGCGATTGCCTGGCCCAGGGGCTGAAAGGCCGGTATAATTACCTGGACGGCATTATGATTGCCCAGTCGTGTCTGCATATCAGGCAGGCCTTTACTTCCTGGCAACTGCATATTCCGATTTCATACAGTTATTATCTGCCTATGCCCAATAATCTCCAGACCAAGTTCGCCCAGCCTTACCTGCGCGGAGAATTAGAGGCATTCAAGAAATCCGTGGAAGGCTGGACCGGCAAGAAGATTACAGACAGTGATTTGGATAAAGGAATAGAGATAATGAACCAGAGCCGGCGACTGATGAAACAGGTTTACGAGACGAGAAAATCAGATAACCCGCCGATGACCGGCCTGGAAGCGATGTATATGGCCGTGTCCAACCAGATGATAGATAAGCGGGAGCATAGTAAGGTGCTGGAAGAGGCGTTGAAGATACTGCCCAAGCGTAAATTAGATAAAGAAACCGGGGCTCGGCTGATGATTGTGGGCAGCGAGGATGATGATACCGAATTTATCAATATGGTCGAATCGGTCGGCGCCACGATTGTGATTGACGACCATTGCACCGGTTCGCGTTATTTCTGGAACGAGGCCAAGCCGGGACCGGATAGATTAAACGCTATTGCCCAAAGGTATATTGAGCGTCCGGCCTGTCCGAGCAAGGACTGGCCGGTTCGGACCCGTTTACCGCATATACTAAAATTAGCCAAGGATTATAATGTCCAGGGCGCGATTGTCATCCAGCAGAAATTCTGCGACCCGCATGAATTGGATATCCCGGCCATTAACAAGATGTTCAAGGAGAATAATATCCCGACCCTGTTCCTGGAATTTGATGTGACTGTTCCGATTGGCCCGTTCAAGACCCGGGTTCAGGCGTTCCTGGAGATGATTTCAGAAGATGCTCTGTTCTAAACTGAAACTTATAGCCTGTCATTCCTGCGAAAGCAGGAATCCAGATAATTTAATACTGGATTCCCGTTTGCACGGGAATGACGATTGGGGAAATACAGAAAGGTTTTATTTATGCCCAACAAGTATCCGACCGAACAATTAAAATCATGGAACAAGGCCAAGGAAATCAGGGATAATTATTACCGCGATTATGCGGATGCCAAGAAGAAGGGCGGACTGAGATGGGCCGGCGGCGCCTGGTCTTTCGGGGCTATCCCGGCCGGATTGGGCGATGATGTCTTTCCGATTACCGGCGAACCCTACGGCGCTTCTATCGCCTGGAATAAGGAATTCGCTCTGGCCTGCCAGGAAGCGGCTGAGAAAAAGGGATATGCCCGCGACCTGTGCTCTTATATGCGCAGTTACTGGGGGTCCATTATCCTTGATAAATATCTTTGGGGCGGACCATTCCCCAAGCCGGATTTTATGTGGCAGGACCATATCTGTTGCAGTCATTCCAAATGGTATCAGGTGGCTAATGAGTTGGAAGGCGGCAAGGTGCCGATTTTCGAGATTGATGTGGCGGTCGGTCCGGAAAGCGAGGTTAACAAGAACCGGGTTGATTATATAGTCAACCAGATGTTGGAGGGCGTTGACTGGCTGGAAAAGGTGACCGGTCGGAAATACGACGACCAGAAATTGATAGAAGCGGTTTATAATGAATGCCGGGCCACCTCGGTCTGGGCTGAGATATGCGAGTTGAACAAAACCGTGCCGGCTCCGCTGGACGAGAAGACCATGTACTCGTTATATGTTTTGGGCACATTGATGAAGCACAGCAAGGTGGTGGCTGATTATTATGAGGAATTGTTGGCCGAGACCAAGGACCGGGTCAAGCGCGGTATTGCGGCTATTCCCAATGAGTGTTGCCGGGTGATGAGCGATACCCAGCCGCCCTGGGCGTTCTTGAAGGTATTTAGATATCTGGAGAAATTCGGCTGTGTCTCGGTAGGCTCTCTCTATACATTTGGATTAATCGGATTATGGGAAGTAAAACCCGATGGTAGTTGGGGCGCCAAGACCACGCCTCAGCAAAAGGGCATCAAGATAAAGACGCGCGAACAGGCGCTGCGCATCCTGGCTGAATGGAACCTGTCCAAGCCCGAGTGGCAGCATTTCTATTCGCCGGCTCTGAAGAGCGATATGATGATAAAGATTGCCAAGGAATGGAAACTTAACGGTGTGATGCTCCACTATAATCGCGGCTGCGAGGGTTTGAGTTTAGGCATTGCCGAGAACCGGTTAGCATTGCAAAAAGCCGGATATCCGGTCATGACCTTTGAGGGCAATATGGGCGATGAGCGGGAGTTTGACGAGACCCGGACCATGGCCCGGATTGATTCCTTTATGGAAACCCTGGACTTGAAGAAAATAGATTAAAGAGGTTACAAGATGTTACAGAGAGTTACAGATGGTTACAAGAGGTTGCTAAACTTTTATTCTATGCGTTATATACTGTCTATTGTTTACTGTCTGTTGATTACTATTCTATGCAGTGGTTGTCCCAGCATGCCTTTACGTCTGACTCAGGATGAAGAGATTCGGTTAGACCGGGAAATAAAGACCATCCTCAAGGCCAGCGAACAGCGGGAGAAGATACCTTTGGACTCTATCATTTCAGAATTAGGTTTTATCTCGCCGTTGGATGGAAAGGTACTGGAGAACAGGGGTGAGGATGGTGTGAGTTTCAAGGCATCTGAAGGCCAGCCGGTCCGGGCCGTCAAGAGCGGCATAGTTACCTTTGTTTCGGAAGATATGACCGGATTCGGCAAGGTGGTGACCATCAAGCATTCGGACGGATTCCTTTCTTTCTATGCCTATAATTCTGAGATTCTGGTCAAGGTTGACCAGGTGGTCAAGCAGGGCGAGGTTATTGCCAAAGCCGGCCAGAGCGGCCGGGCTACCCAGCCACAGCTTTATTTCAGGTTATTCAAGGGTGAAACGCCGGTCAACCCGATGCGTTATTTACCGTAGGGATTATCATCCCTACTAAAAATTATCATTTTCCTTGACATACATTTATTGGTAAAATATCCTCATCGCATAATTGATTCTGTTACTGCTTCTCATGATATATCATCTTAGTTTGGAACCGCGCAGTACGGAATCCTTTTAACACCTGATAAAGGAGGAGATGCTATATTAAACAAGAACTCAACTGGAAAACCAAACCTCTTTAACCTCGTCGGCGCAATCGGTACAGTTGCATTATTAACCACCCTATCGCAATCCAGTGTCTTTGCCTATTCCGGGGAGCAGGTTACAGTCAGAGAGGATATCCCCAATGCCTTTGTCATCACACTGACCGTGCCGCTTCTGACAACGCCGGGCGAGCAATTTCCGGTGAAGGTTGAAGGCAAGTCGCTTGACCCAACGGCTTTTACCACGCAGTGGAACCTCTACGAGAATGGCGTGTCCGTGGCCGGCAACGGCTTTGCTCCCCTAGAATTCAGCGTCATCGTATACCGCACCGCCTCAACCGGACATCTGGATTATTATGCCAGGGGCCGTTCTATCGGTGGGGCGCACGGCTGGCCGCCTTACGCATACACAGACCATCTCCACACCCGTTACCAGCCGAATATGGGCGAAACAAAGACACTGTATGATGCCACGGTCAAGGGTAGCACCATTAATGTCAGCAGCGGAAACGTGAATCTGGCATACGACCTGACCAAGATTGTCCCGACCGCCGGCAATAACCTGCCCCATAATTTCAGCATCTATTATAATACACTGGAGACCAACCAGATATCTTCGGACTGGCCCGATGCCTATCGTCCCTTGGGCTCAAACTGGACCCATAACTTCAACCAGCGCATGAATCTGTTGCCTGGCGGTAATTACATCGTCTATATTAATTACGACGGCAGCCGGGTTTTCTATTACCTTGACCCGTCCAGCAGCGTCTATCGGGCATTCCCGCAATACGGCGATTATTCCACCGTTACCAATACCGGCGCGACCTTTGTCCTAACCCGCAAGGACCGGACTGTCCTGACCTTCAGCCAGAACGGCTACCTGACCAATCTCACGGATGTCAATGAAAATCAGGTCAATCTGACATATAACACAAATGACCTGACCGTTACTTTGCCGAATGGTCGTAATATCGTCCTGGGATACGATGCCCAATGGCGTATTGCCACGGTGACCGACCCGGCATCCAATCAGGTTACTATTAATTATAACGCCACGACTGGCCTGCTGGATAATTTTACTGTTCCCGGCAGTACCGCGTTATGGCAGTTCGGATATGTCACCATAAACGACCCGATTACCGGCACCAATCTGGTCACTCTGGTGACCAACCCATTAGGCGGGACCGAAGGATTGCAATATGATAGTAGTAACCGGGCGCAGTATATCACCAAGACCATCAATGGCGTCCCAGCTACCCGGACCCTTACTTATGACAATATTAATAATGTGGTTACCCTGACCGATTACAGCGGACTGGGCTCAACCGCCGAGCAATATAATTACGGGCTTAATGCCTGGAGTGTTATCACCGATGCCCAGGGTTTTGCCACGGTTAACACCTTTGATGCCAATCGCGACCTGCGCAGCCGGAGAAACGCCCGCGGCTATACCACTTCGTTTACCTACTTCTCGGAAGGCCGGGTTGACACCATCACCGACCCCTTGTGCACCACGACCTACGAGTATGGAGACCAGTATAATCTGGATTTGCCTACCAGGATTATCAAGGTTGAAACCAATATCTCCACCTTCTTTGTCTATGACAGTTACGACAATATGCGTTTGCGGGTTGAGGGTCTGGGCTCAAACCCGGACATCTCAAAATACACCCGTTATGATTATTATCTGGACGGAAAACTCTGGAAGGAAATCCGCGACCCGCAGATACCGGGGAATCCATTAGGCATTAATGTGGTCACCGAATATTTCTATACGGACGGTTATCTGACCAAAAAGGTGGTGGATTCCGGCAGCGGCCTTAATATCACCTCTGAATACGAATATAATCTTCTGGGCAAGATGACCAAGGCATATAATCCTTACCAGCTACCGGACTCAAGAGGCGCCTATATCGGTTATGCCTATACGGATGGTCGGGGCAACCTCACGGATGTCACCGACCAGTCCAACATCACCACCCACTTTGTCTATAACGTAATGGACAGCGTTATGGAAAAGACCGAGGATTACGGCGGAGCCAATAGCGTCCTGACCGCTTACGGGTATGATAACTTTAACCGTTTGACCTCAAGCGTTGCGGATTCAGGCGGATTGAATATCTCCACCTTAACCGGATATGATGCCGATGACCGGGTAATCTGGACCCGCGACCCTGAGAACGTAACTACTAATTATTTCTACTGGCCTAACGGACGACTCCAATATACCCAGAAGCCGCTGAACGGCACTGAAACCGCCCGGACTTATTACTGGTATGATGAAAACGGCAATGTCACGGCCATCCAGGACCCGATGGGGCCGACGCATACCACGACCTACGAATACACCGAACTGGATAAACTCAAGAAAGTCCACGTTCCGCGGGTTGGCGCCATAATTGACACCACGGAATATATCTATGAGGACTGCGGTTGTTGCGGTGTGGCTACGGTCATAGACCCCAGAGGCAACACCACCTACACCAAGTATGATGAATTAAAGAGGGTAAAGTTCGTGCGCGGCCCGGCACCTGATTTTATCACTACGGCATACCAATACGACCGTCTGGGCCGGGTTACGCAGGTTACAGGTCCTTGGTATGATAATGTAACTACTAATGGCGCCTATGATGCAGGCGAGAGCGTCAATCCAACCGGTTATCCCGTCAAAGCACCTTCTATTAGATACACGGTTTATGACAATGCGAACAGGGTTCTTCAGACATACATCAACTCACCTGGACGCAGTCAAAACTCATACACCTATTACGCTTCAGGTAATGTCAAGGACGTCACTGACCCGGTCAATACTGTAACCGCTTACCAGTATGATACCAATAACCGCCTGACATTGGTTGCCCTTAACCCGACCGGCTTAAACGAGCGGACCTTTTATGTCTATGACCGCCTGGGCAGACAGAGCCAGGTCACAGCGGCTTATGGCTCTCCGGTTGCCACCACCACCTACTATGAATATTACAACACCGGCTGGGTAAAGTATGTCAGGCCCTATGTTAATAACAATACCTATGCCACCTATTATATCTATAATAACCGGGGACAGGCCTGGAAGACCTATGATGCCGAAGGATTGACTTTAAACTATTGGACTGAAAATATATACGACCTGGGCGGACGGATGACCCGTGTAATTAATGGTAATGGTTATTACACTGATTACGGATATAATCTGGATGGTAATCGTACCTCGGTTGCCTATTACCGCGATACCACACCCATCTATACCGACTATTCATATTACCTGAACCACCTGCTGGAGACCACGGATTATCCCGGATTTGTTGGAAGGAATGTTACTACTAACACCTACGATGGCAATGGAAATATTATCAGTAAACTTGATGCCAATGGCAATACCATCTCATATGGTTACGATAATAACAACCTCCTGACCAACAAGCAGGCAGACCGCTTAACCGCTTATACCTATGATGCGACAGGAAACATTTTAGCCACTACGATTAACGGCGCGCCGGACACCTCAAACGAATATGATGAATTCAACCGTCTGGTCACGGCCAACGATAATAAGTTCAGCGCCAAGACATTGCTCTACGGGTATTACGAAGACGGCACAAGAAACGCAATGACCGACACGGCCAATGCCATTGCTGTGACCTACACTTATGACAAAGCCAAGCGTTTGTATCAGGTCAAGCGTAACGGCTCAACCATCGGCACCTATCTCTGGAATGCCTTAGGATTTAGAACCCGCCTGACCTATGGTAACAACGCCTGGACAGAATACGGCTATAACCCGACCACCAGATGGTTGACCTCTGTAATCAATAAGCGCTGGACCGCCCATAATATTATTGCTTCGTCTTTCACATATACTCACGATAAGGTCGGCAACAGGAAAACAATGGCGCTCTATGGTGGTGATGTGGTGACCTACGGGTATGATAATACCTATCAACTTATCAGCGAGGTCCGTGCGGGTAGCACGGCTTATCAACTTTCTTGGACTTATGATGGGGTAGGAAACCGCATAGACCAAGTCAAGAATGGCATTACGACAACATATTATACTAACAACGCGAATCAACTGGTAAGCGAAATCACCGCCGGAATAACCACTGACTCGGTATTTGACGCTAATGGTAATATGACCGCAAAGAAAGTTGGCGGCATTACAGTAGCGCAATGGGGGTATGATAGAGAAAACAGGCAGACATTTTATATTGATATAGTAAACCCCTTAAACAATTCCACATACGGTTATGACGCCTTGGGACGCCGGGTTAGTAAGACCGTCAATGTGGTAACCGAGAAATACCTGATGGATGGAGATGATGTAGAGGCGGACTATGACGGTGCAGGAGCGCTGTTGGCATCTTATGTCACGCCATTTTTGGACGACAATCTCCTGATGACAAGGAACAGCAACATTTACTACTTCTTCCACGATGGGTTGGGAAGTGTGCGTAGTTTAATTCGCTCGGACCAGAATCTCTTTGATAAGTACGAATACTATGCCTTTGGTGAGATGTTATCGGAGACGGGTGGCGTGACGAACCGGTATAAGTTTACTGGCAGGGAATGGGACGCGGAAAGTCAGACATACCACTATCGTGCTCGGCAATATAATCCATCCAATGGACGATTTATACATAGGGATCCAATAGGATATGACGGAGGAATAAACCTTTATAGTTATGTTGGAAACAATTCTGTTAATAGAATTGACCCATGGGGATTACGTGCAAGTAGGTGCTCACGCGCATGTCGTACTTGTCCTTTTGTTGGTGGTCATAGGGGTTCTGGAACCGCTGCAACAGATTGTAACCCACGAACAGGGCAATTATTCCCTGATTATAATCCCAACATACACGATTGTATTTGGCCATGCGCAGAAGCACATGAAAATGTTCATCTAAAAGATAGTGGTTTACAAAAGGCGTGTCAAAATGCCAAGCGATGTTTTGATACTACTAGGAGAACAAATGAAACGGATGAGCAGAGAGAGGAAAGATGTTGGCAGGATGAATACAGCGGGTGGTATATAAGAAACCAGGCAAAAGTGGAATGCCCAGCTTTAGAGGTAAGTAATAAATGTTTTAGAGATAAGGCAAAAGAGAAAGGCTGTCATTGTGAAATACCTTGGTGGGAACAGAAAGATGAATGTTGCCAAAAAATATGCAAGATATTAAATGCAGGTGAAGAAGCGTGGGTTGATTTAAAATGCCCAATAGATTCGTCTCTAACTTTATTGGGATTGATTGTTATTATTCTGTTCCTCACCTATGTAGTATTGTATCGTCCTTCATTACTAAGGGGAAAGAGGTTTTATTCCCTGCTCCTTTTCTTTCTCCTGATTTCATCAAATATTAATTGCAACTGTACAGAGCAAGTAAAGAGACAAAACCTTTTCATTCCAATTACAAATCCTGAAGGAAAAGACATTTTGGTTCATGAAAACTTTTATATTGGTTTTAAGCACGAGGGAACTCTGTTTTTAGGTGTAAGGGCATTATCGGGGATTCCTACGCAACCCAACATGTATCTTCTCTGTCTGTCAAAGGATAATAAGTTTTCTATAATACATAGTCCAGCAGAGTTAAAATTATCTACCCCTACAATAACAAAGGAAGAAGAGGTATTAGTATTTGTCAGATTGTTTACCACCCCAGAGCATCATTATTTATTTAAGGGAGAAGATGCCTTTTTGGAGGTCGTAAAAAGTGATGAAGGCGGTTTCTGCACACTTAGCACAAAAGCATGGAATGAATTAAATTTGCAGCCCACGACTGTTAAAAAGGATGGGGATGATTTTATTATTGAGAGAAATGTGATTATGTCTTATCATCCTGGTCCACAAAAAGTAATTCGCTCATTGGAGAAAGTCAGCAGAAACGGAGAATATTCTTATGACCTGAACCGAATTATAGGTATTCCATCTAAAGCTATAATTGTTCCAATGTACCTGTAAAATATTATCTATGCGATAATGCGATACTTTAAGCGTGTAATGCTTTTTGTAATGATTTTCTTTGGTTCTTGTTTCATATTATCAGTCACTTCATTATGGTCGGCTTTGAATGATAATATGAGGCAGTTATTTTCTTGTATGGGTTCTTATGTTCTTAACCTATTAGGATTTAATACGATTGCCTGCTCTGCTTATAACGATTATTATATCGGTTCTCCTGCGTTAAACATGCATATTATTGATGAATGCACCGGTTTATGGTCAATTCTTATAGTCACTTCTTTTATATTGATTATACCCATACCAATAAGGCATAAGATTTATGGAATTATGATAATGACGCCATTTATCATATTGATTAACCTTATCAGAATAGTAAGTGTTCTTATTGTAAGCACGTATTCATTAAGTGCCGGGGATTTTGTTCACGCCTATATCTGGCGGGCTCTATATATAATCCTTATAGGAATTGTATATTTTGTATACATATCTTGGTGCTCCAGGACAAAGAACTTAAGAGAAAATGACGCCTATCAAAGCCCGCTTGCCACCGAAGTAAATTAATGCTTCCTTATCAAATATGTTAAAATGTTTACCCTTGCATATTATACTGTTCTTTCTTTATCCTTTATTGCTTATATCTGAGACGCAGATTATTGGGCCGGTGACACACACCTGCCGGGGAAAGTGGCTAAATACTTGACTTATAAGGCACACTTTTTCTAAAATGACCGTTATGCCAAGGATAGCCCGTGCCGTTGCCGTTGATTTCCCTCATCACATCATCCAGCGCGGTAATAACCGCCAAAAGGTCTTCTTCGCCATTGAAACCCGTAAGAAATACTTGGAACTAATTGAGGAATACGCCGATATCTGGGATACCTCGGTCCTGGCCTACTGCTTAATGACCAATCATGTTCATCTGTTAGTCAAGCCGCACCAGGATGATTCACTGGCCAAGATGATGCAGGGGGTAAGTCAGGGGTATTCTAAATACATAAACCGGCGGTATGAAAGAACCGGACGGTTGTGGGAAAGCCGATATTACTCTTGCGTAGTGGACGAGGAAAGTTATCTCTGGCAGGTAGCCCGATATATTGAAAAGAATCCCAAACGGGCCGGGCTGGTCAGGCAGGAAGAAGATTATCCTTTTTCCAGCGCCCGGGCCCATGTCCTGGATGTGCCTGATAAGGTGTTGAGCGAGGAATTATTTGACAAAGAGGAAAGAAACGGCTATATTGAGTTCCTCAAGACAGAGCCGCCCGATAAAGAGATAAGCAGCATAAGAAAAGCCACCAAAATCGGCAGGCCATTGGGTGATGAAAACTTTATAATAAAGATAGGCCGGCTGCTGGGGCGTCATTTTATGAAAACAGCGCCTGCAAAACCGCATAAATAAAAGGATAGGAGCCGAGGTGTGTGTCACCGGACAAAATTAAAGGCAAGTATAATCACTGGAACATCTCTTATTGTAATTATGTGCAATGGTCTTGGTTGTTCATCACGTGCTGATAATAGTGCGCCTATTATAGGTAATAATACTACACCAAAACAACAGGAGCATAAAATTAAAGACCAGCAAAAATTACTTCATCTGCTTGACATTATCTCCAATGGAAAAATCACAGCTGAAGAACTTAAGAATACCTTAAAAATGATAAGAAATATTGAGGCAACCGAACAACCGGAATTCTGGGTTTCCATTGTAAATAATGCAAATTATACGGATACATATCGTCGGTATTGCTTATTTGAGTTCTTCAGACGACATGTTACTCCAGGCCGACCTTTCAGCGACTTGATAAAAATAAAAGGGGTTTCAACGTGGTTTGATGACAAGCATACATTTAGTAGGAATATGATGCAGGGTGATGTTGAACCCGAATGGATTGAAGTATTTCACCAAGGTGGTGGTGCACATATGCTACAGCCATACTTACCCACGACAAATAATTCGGCAATATATTTTCTATTATCAAAGCGCATCGACGTGGCGGATTTTCTGAGAATTGCTAGCGGCAAGGTTATAGATAATGAACTTAAAATTATTGAAATTGGACTCGGCGAAGTAGATGATGATGAAGCATCTAAATGGAGCCGTATATATAAAGTTGATGACATGATTATGACGAAGGAAAAACAGCATCCATTTAAGCCGTTTGATAAATAGTAAGAAATACGTATCGTTGAACTTGTTTTTAGCTGAAATGTTCCACCAAAGTGACATCTTATAAAACTAAATCTTTACTGAGGGTACTGTCATCTCCAAGATGGTGTGTAACAGTAATAATCAGCGCGTGCGGTTTGGGTGTATTCTACTTGCTTGATTGGATGTGGGCAAGGACGCTAATCGCACAGATAATGACTTCTGTATTTACGTTAACTGGCTATCAAGCCGAGTATATAAACGATCAGATATTATTACCGTCTCTTACTCTAAAAATCTCCCGTGAATGTACGTATATTGATTGGTTTTTATTGGCTGTTCCATTTGTTTGGACTAATCAAGGATTTTCAAGAAATATTGTTAATATTACGATTTTTGCAGTTTGTATAGGAGTATTTAACCTTATTAGAATATATATATCAACTGCCTGTTACTTTCGGGGTGTGTCGTGGTTTTGGTCGCATGATATTGTGGCGTATATTATAATCCTCCCGTTATTTGTTTTTTTAGTGTTACGCTGGCTAATATTGCAAATTAGAAATGTTCCATTTAATGAATCGCGTTAGAGTAATCTCGCAATTCGTGGGACACCATACTCAATTATTGACACACCTACGATTAAGTTTATAATCTATCACAATGATTAGGGTCTTATTATATCTTGTAGGCGTATTCTTTATGTCCCACATAGTTCTTTACGCCGAATCATTAACTTTTGACCCGCCGGAATGGAATCTGGGCGACGTGGCTATCGGCGAGACCCATACCAAAGAAATCAAGATAAAATCTACTACTGATATAGAAATAACCAATGTCAGGCCTGCGTGCGAGTGCCTCAAGGTGGAAGTAGCCAGTAAGACAGTAAACAGTAGACAGGACGGAGTAATATCGGCTACCTTGCATATTGATAATACTCTCAATGCCTTCTTCAGGGTGTTTTTCTATGTCCATACCAGCGACCCCAAGAATCCGTTCACCAAATTCTATGTCACCGGACGGGTAAAAGGCAAAGGTCTGTCCAATTCCGAGATAGTAATATTCAGGACGTCGATGGCAAAGGATTATCAGGAAATCCAGAAACATCTCGGAGAACTAAGGGACAAGAACTCATCCCTGATAATCAAGGAGTATTTGGCGCAGGATATAGATAGCACCCGTCTGCGGGCGCAGTTTGAAAAACAATATTCGCTTAACCGGTATGCGGATGTGGAGATGTTTTCGGGTAATGGCTCATTTATCGGGAAAGATGCAATAATCAAAGAAATAACCAGGATGTCCAATACAAAGAGTTTTACAACAGGATTAAACGGGATTAATCCGATTAATCAGTTAAATCCCGTTGTCCTAGAATTACTTTATTTCTATTCGGTCGGATGCGGGGGATGCAAAGAAATAGAGGGCGAATTGTTTCCCAAAATTCTCAGGCAATACGGCGATAGGATTGCCATCCGGAAACTGGATATCGCCGATATCAAGAACTACGAACATCTGATTGACCTGGAAAATAAATATCAGATAAAAGCGAATGCGCCGGTGTCAATATTCATAGGGAACAGGTATCTCTTGGGGGAAAAGGAGATAATGGGGAAGACGGAGACGGTGATTAATGATGAGATTCTTCGCGGGGCTTCCCGAAATAATCGGGACTCCGTTGCGACTTCGCGCAATGACAATATTACAGACCAACAGACCGGCAGACCGGTAGACCGAATACAGGAACGTTTCCTGTCGTTCAGCGTGCTGGCCGTCATCGGCGCCGGATTGCTGGACGGTATCAATCCCTGCGCATTCGCTACCATTATCTTCTTTATCTCATTCCTGACATTTATGGGCCGGAGCAGAAAAGAGATTATCATTGTCGGCGTATTTTATACCATGGCAGTGTTTGCTACCTACCTGCTTTTAGGCATAGGCGTCTTCAAGGCACTTCAGAACTTATCAACTTATCATCTTATCAGCCGGGTAATATTATATCTGACCGCGGCCCTGGTCTTCTGCCTCGGGGCCTTGAGTTTATACGATTTGGTTAACTATCTCAGAATCAGGAAGACCAGCGGTATTACATTGCAGTTACCGTTAGCACTGAAACAGCGGATACATTCTATTATTAGGGAGAATGTGGGGACAGGCGGTTTGGTTATTGGTGCATTGGTGATAGGATTCCTGGTGACGCTATTTGAGGCGGTCTGCACCGGCCAGGTCTATCTGCCGACCATTGTCTTTATACTTCGCACCGTGGGCTCAGCACAAGTGCTCAAGGACCCAGGGTTAAAGACGCACGCATTCAGCTATCTGGTCTTGTATAACCTGCTATTCACATTACCGCTGGTAGTGATATTTATCCTGGCGTATTATGGGATTGGTTCAGAGCGTCTGGCTGGGATAGCCGGTCGTCATCTGGTCTTGAGCAAGGCATTGATGAGCGCATTCTTTATCGGGTTAGGGATTTTACTTCTGTTAGTATAGAAATACACCTACCCCCCTATACCCACACCCCTACACTCTCTCCCCGGTATCCCACAAGGAGATAGCCACCACCCCGCAGGGAGATAGCCCCTAC
>ERZ1292633.1438-Hain-H41-02um-R1-1438-length-25747-cov-6_pt1 | contig 25747 bp, 7 predicted proteins | sample MGYA00564406_ERZ1292633 | MGnify/ENA primary metagenome ERZ1292633 (study PRJEB36523, sample SAMEA6512639) | groundwater metagenome | collected 2019-01-08 | study: AquaDiva: Metagenomics assemblies of 32 groundwater samples | reverse complement strand
CCCCCCCCCCCCCCCCCCCCCCCCCCCCCCCCCCCCCCCCCCCCCCCCCCCTGGGCGGTCCTCCTCGCTACGTCCGGGCACATGCACACATATGGACCCCGCACAGCTCACGTACTCGCACACCGACTCGGCCAGAAACTCAAGAGAGAGTGAAGAACGTGGGGGAAAGTTGGAGCTAGCCTTCCGGTGAGAGAGACAAGCAAGCGACGAGAAGTTGAGGAAAGAGAGGGGGGAAGAAAAGGAAAAGGAAAGAGCGAACTCCTTTGACTACATCTTCGTTGCTGCCATGGGATCCGTCTTGCTGGCCGGCGAGGAGTGTTCCGTATTGGCGGGTGGTTTTCGCATCGTCGCACGTCGACGATTGACCAGCGTTTCGAAAAACCGGTTCTTCCAAGCGCTGCGGGGACGAGCCGCTAGCACGGCGGGGTCCTCGTTCCGCTTCAGTAGTTCTGCCTCCAACTCCTCTTCCTGCTGCACGGCGTATTTGATGTAGATCCTCGTGATCGAATCGATCGCGTAGGCTTGCGCGAGGGTGAACGTAGTCCCTTGCAAGTACCGAACGACGCTGTCTACGGCCGAGTCCACCACGGAGCGGGGATCGACGGCGTATTTTTGGTGAGCAAGCGCGTACATGCAGTCCGCGAAGCGAACACGCCGTTGGCTATCCACGGGGATGGGCAGCTCGACGATGAGTTTGAGCAGATCCAGAGACGTCCAACTATACTGGGGAAGCTTCGTGATACTACGAGGGAGGTCCGGGAGCAGGTCGACGAACTCTCGGTAGTGCACGGCCCAGTTGTTCGTTCCAAAGCGCTCGATCCAGCGCTCCTTCGACACTTGAAACGTGTGAAACTCCTTCGTATCTTCCATACTGTCGGAGAAAATCTCAACGACGAAGGCAACGAATAGTTGAAGGGCGATGTACGTGCACGTCATCATAAACATCATAAAAAAGATCGTCGCTGCGACTGAGTTGCCGCAGTCCACGCCGGGAGTACAGTCATCTTGTAACGAGCAGGCCGCCATGACGTCGGTCCACGCTTCCGTGGTCCCGCATTGATACAGCACCAGCATGCCCCGGAAAACGCTCCGAAAATTGCTATTCTCCGTCAGCACCCCGTTCAGTTTGACCTTGCCAAATAATTCTACTCCGGCGACCGCGTAGATGAAATAGGTCATCAAGAGCACGAGAATGATGTACGCCAGTGACAAGGCGCCGCGAATAACCTTTTGAATTAATCGCTCAACGCCTGTGCCACGAATGAGTCTCAGGACACGGAAAATTCGAAGCAGACTCAATGGCCGCACCGACGGCAAGGCAATCGAGACATACCCGACGACGACCACGAGGAAGTCGAACCGATTCCACGCGGGGACGAAGTAATGCAGGGGTCCGTAGGCGGTCATACGGAGACCGACTTCAATCGAAAACACGATCAGACAAAAGAGCTGAACGTAGTCGATGGCCCGGGCTGTGCTCACCGACATAGCATCAGAGATCGCGGCCGTGGCCGCGCAGTTCACTAAAATGATGACGAACATGAACACGTCCCACACAGGGGTCTGCATGCGAAACACGGCGAAGTTCAAAAATCCATGAAGCTTCAGAGACACGTTGTTGTCAAGCGGGACTTCGTGCTCGTTGCTAGAGACGGCCTCTTCCAGCGCTTCATTGGCGAGGAGCCAGTTTCGCTGCCCTTCCGTGAGAAACACCGTACCGTCATTGATAGATTTCTTTTCAGAGAAAAAGTTCACCAGCGTGCCGACGGTCATGTTGAGCGAGAAGAAAGAACACACGAAGAAGACCGAGACGAAGAAAAAGGCCAAATACGGCGTATTATTTTGCAACATCGCCGTCTGATCGTCCACGGTGTCCATGCCTTGAAACATGATCTTGGACCAGCCGTCGCTCACCGCCACGACGAACACGGACAGCAACGCGGCGCCGAGGTGGTCGAAATGAAACTGCGAACGTACCCAGCGCCGGGGCGTCAGCGTCGTGTAAGAAAGAACGGGCCCTGCCGTCGACATATTGAAATCGCCCACGCAGTTCACCTTCTTGGTGATGGACAAATCATTGCAGTAGTACATTTTACCCTTCATGAGTTGCACGCCGAGAATGCCAAAGACGAGGAAGAAGACGGACGAGAGGATGAGAGCGTTCAACGCCTCGGGAAACGCCTCGATGAGCGACATGAGGATAATGCGCAGCCCCTCGATTCGGACGATGAGTCGTACGGACCGGATGGCTCGGAAGATGCGCAAAAATGGGACGACGAGCGCGAGCACGGACGTTAGCGTGACGAACGCGTCAAGGCAGTTCCAAAGATCGCGGAAGTAAGCTGGGGTAGAAAGACCTAGATTTAGCTTCGTCGCATCGTCGATTACGTAGGACGCCTTGGCGGGCCAATATCCGCCGAGTGCGATGATCTTGATGACGAATTCGACACAGAAGAATGCCGCGAAGCAGTAATCTGCAATCTGAATAAAGGCATCAAATTCAGCCGTGTTTTGCGCTTGGTCGAGCAACAACAACAAGACGTTGAACAGTGCCACGAGGTACACGAAACCGTTGTACGCTGGTAAGCCAAGCAGCCAGAGACAGAATAGCCGGATGGGGTTGGAACGACTGAACAGCTTGAGGGATGATTCCGTGACGAGCGGTGGAGTGGAAACCAGCGACTTCCACACGAAGACTAAGAGACGCTGCGCTCGCTCCCGGCAGGCGTTTTCCGCCTTTTCCTCCAAATCGATAAACGTACGGTTGACTACAATGGAGGGTGCGTGTGCCGGCGCCTCTTGCAACGTCTTTGATGCACCGGACTTGCCGGCCGATGCCACTCCACCGGTCGACGATGAGGCCCCAGTAGATGGGGCTAATGAAAAGTTCGAAGCCGACGGGTTGGCGCACTCGCCGCCCTCGTTGCCCCTATTGCTACTCGCGAGCGTAGAGGCCGCTGGAGACGCCGCCTTTCCCTTGTCGGCGTCAGATCGCCTTGGAGAAAGGTGGTGGCCGCTGGAGGCGAGCTCTTGCTCCTCATTCTCCGTTGCCACATGGGTGGTGAGCTGATCATCCGCCGAAATCACAACCACTTGCGGCCGTTCCTTTCGGAAGGAGTGAAAATGCTTGATGTGTGAAGTTTGCTGCGACCCCCCAGTTGCTGACGACGACGACGTGACATCGCTTTTATTCGTGGAAGCGGACGGAGTGGCCTTGTCGACCCCGAGAAGGTCCTCGACGTTCCCCGTTGACGGCTTTCGCGCCAGGAGCGTCACGATCGGCAGTAGTAACAGAGGAGGGTGCTCTTCGCCATCGTCCACTTCCGCGGATGGAGGCGGTGGCGGAAGGGCGACGCCGTTCGATCCGAGAGTGACGACCCCTGGCTGTTGTGGCATTTGGTCCGCTCGCATGATGCTGCTGCGGCGGCGGCCGCGCCGGGGTCCTTGCTCCTCTTCTTTTGCGGTGAGGAGGTGCGCACTGACGCCGGCCGTGGAGCGCTGCAGCAACGAGTTGAGCGCCGCCGCGGTCGGTGACATGGAAGCGTCATCAGTGGGCGGCGGAGCGGCGGGAAGGGACGCGCGTCGCTTGGAGTCGTTGAGACTGCTATTGGCCGAGTCGCGGCGAATGCTCCCTGCGCCGCCGCCGGTGCCGCTTGGGAGAACTTGAACGGGTGAAGCGATGAGGCTAACGGAGGAACCAAATTGACTGGCGGAGGCGGCATGGTCGGATGCTGGCGGTCCCGAGAACACGAGGCGGGACTGAGTCGTGCTCCGAGTAGATGAGCTTCGCGCGTTGGGCGAAGACACAGAATGCGAACTGGTCGTCGTAGCTTCGTCGTCCGCGTCGAGGTCCATGATCATATGGATGTCGTCCATCATCTGCTTCGATGACGGTTGCTTTTTCATTGTCCCACTCCCGCCACCGCCGTCGGCTGCGACCGCCGCCCCCGACTCGTTCGTCGCCACAGTACTAGCCGGCGGCAACGACGGAGGGGGAACGCCACCCGAGGAGAGCGTCTTAGACTCGCCGCCGTCATTGTCATGCTGCTGCTGGGCCACAAGAGAACAGGTGGCGGCCGTTCTGGTTGCTTCCTGGTCTTCCTTCAACTGTTTCTGCGCCTCTTCCTCGCGTATGGCCTGCTGCTCTCGGAAGGCGGAAAGCGACTCCTCCAGCTTATTCATGATAATAGCAACCGACAGGTTGATGAGCACATAATTGCCAATGAAAAACAGCGACACGAAGTAGGCGACGGGAACCAGCTCCGTTCCATTCTTGTAGTTAGTCATCGCCGTGCGCATCTTGGACGTCCAATTTTCGCCAGTGATTACAATGAAGACGGTCAGCAGCGACTGCCAGAAGGTGCCAAAACTGTCCCGTACCGTGGGGTCATTCTGTCCATACTCGATGCCAAACATCTGCATCCCTAGGATGGCGTAAATGTACAAACAGAGAATCAAAAGCATGAACAAATACGCGATGGAGATGAGCGATTGCAAGGCGCCCGAGATAATCACTTGCAAGCCCTCGAAGGCGGTCATGAGTCGGAACGCGCGGAGGATGCGGAGGACACGAAAGGCGGAGAAGGCGGACCCTTCGCCGCTGCTGATGACGATGGTGGCGATGCTGATCACGACGAGCAGGAGGTCCAGCACGTTCCATCCAGAGCGAAAGAAGTGATGCAAGAAGGCGTAGAGCTTCAAGGTGACATCGACTGTAAATATGGCGGTGCACACGATGCTGGTAACGTCTTGGATGTCGTCCATCAAGGTTGGCATGCCGTAGTAGTCGTAGGCGAGGACGATCACGTTCACGAGGGTGAAAAAGAGCATCGTCATTTCGGCGGCTCGGCTGGTGACGATTCGGGCCACGAACAAGCGAGACGAAATCCATGCCCGAAACAAGGAGGACCTGGAAGAGGTCGGAGCATTGGGTCCGCCGGTGGCGCTCTCCCCGGAATCATTGAGGACCGCGTCGTCGTCGTCGGCATCCCCTTGCGCTCCTCCATCGTGAAAGCCCCCCTCGTGATCGCCCTGCCGTTTCATCATCTCGAGCATCTTGACGTCATTGGACAGCGAAAAGGCGGCTGAACCACTGGCACTAATCGGGGCGGAATCAGTCGTGGGTGGACTCGGCGACGCGTGACCGCCAGCAAACGTCACCCGTTTCTGCGAACTGCTGGTGGACGCCTTCGCGTTGTCTACTTCATGATTTGGCTTTGCAACGACAAGCGTCGTCATTTCCGTTTCAGATGATTGATTGGATGACTGCTTAACGATAACGAGCTCTTCTTCTCCTAATCGTTGCTGGTCACCGCCGCGTCCCGCTTCGTGAAGTTTCTCTTCGGCTTGCGTTTCCGCCTCTGCTTGTTGAATTGCCGCATCGTCTTCCGCGTCCTCCAAGTCGTAGTGTCCCGATTTTTCGAGTTCGACGAAGAGACAGTCTTCTACATCCACACCTTCCTCCTCCGTTGAAACGGGGAAGTTTGCCTGACTGGAGACGTGCTTCATGAAACGCTGCAGCTCCGCGACTTCGCAAGCGTCGGAGTACCCATCGCTGAGAAGCGCGAGAAACAAGTTCACGCAGCAATATCCGCCGAAGACGGTCAGTGCGACGAAATACAGAGCGGCCCAATCCCCTGAGTGATTCATTGCGTCACGGAGGTCGTCTGGCCAGTTGTCGAAGGTCATAACCTTTAGGACGAGCAGCAGGGACGTTCCAATGCCGTCGAAATTCATATTTCTCGGCCGGAAGATCGACCGGTTCGACATACACGTGACCGGCAGCTGAAGCGACGGAAGAGACGCGTTGATGAGTGTGCCCGTCAGGTTGGCGGCGAGCGCGGGATCAAAGACAGGCGATTCGCAGCCGTGATTGCCGCCGCAAAATTCTCCGTCGCTTGGAACTAGAAAGGGAGCTGTCACGTTGTTCGCGTCATAGTACGAGGCCACAGCTCGCGGCTGAGTTGGAAAGTCAGTCACGAAACAGCGGTAGGACATGCGCCCGACCCATAGCTGCAGGCCGCCGACTGCGAAAAGAAACATGATGAACACGAAGAGCAGTAAGTTGTCGATGACGCGTGGCAAGGCGGCGAACAACCCTTGAATGAGTCGTTGCAGCGGTTTGATCGTGGTCAGCGATCGCAAGGGTCGTAACACGCGGATGACACGGAGGGCTTTGAGGCTACCGGGATCAATGGCGGTTTGATTCACCGACGTCAAGGCGAAGGTGAAGGCGATGTTCAGGATGCTCGTCAGGACGATGATGAAATCGAGCACGTTCCAAGGGCTTCTTAAATAAGCGCCGCGGTGAAACGCAAAGCCCAAGGCGACGATTTTCACACACATTTCCAGGAAGAAAATCACCGTAAAAAAGATGTCGCTGTAAATCAAAATGTCTTGCAGCCACGGCGGGTTGGTCACGGCTGGCTGATCCAGCGCGAGACATAGCGAATTCAACACGATGCACAATAAAATCACGCGTGACGACCACGGCGACGTCACGATGTTGAAACATACGACGCGGAGGGGGTTGTTGCCGTGCAGACAGAGCAAACTGACGGGGAGTCGTAGTCGCCAGCCGTTCGGGTCGACCACGGTGTTCAATTCCATGCGGATGAGCCGCCTCCGTGCGCGCGTCGTCGGGCGACCCATGGCGTCGTGCGTCGGCGAGGGCAGCGTGCCGCCAGAATTGGACGATGCGGATTGGTCCATCTAAACGTTTCTGTTTACACTTTTCGTTCGCCACGTCCAGTCTTGAAGGAAGGGAAACGTAGAACGGTCTCTTTTTTGGTTTTGGTGTGTCCCCCGAATAAAAAAAAAACAGCCACTATTATCCTCGATGTGGGGGTTCCGCCAATATCGATGGATGCATGAATTTTGCATGACGACAACAACGTATCACATAGACAGAATGCGGCACACGCGACATTCGCAGACTACCAGTTGCGAGATACATCGCTCTTCGATGCCACTTTCACGGAGGAAATTGGCGGTAGGGGAGTTGGAAAAAGTGGGGAAGAGAGAGAGCGAGAGAGAGAAGGTTTGACATACATTCAAGGAGCTCTGTCTGTTGCGATCCGCGAGAAACAAAATGGCACGACCGAGGAGCGAAAATCCATTTGGGCTTTGGGCTTTTGCTCACGGCGACGAGTCCCGCCGGGGCCGCGCTCCGGGTATCGGCGGTAGTTCGCCCAATGCACTACTATCATAAACTGTGACTTCCGCAAATCCCGTCGCGCCTCCTCTACCTCGTTGGCCGTCTGCATCGTCTCCATCATCTTCCAGGAGGGCAGGTTGCCTTCGACGATGGGGAGACGCAGCTGAGGCGGCTTTTTTCTTGTCTGCACTTGCGGATCCCGGTTGCGCGTCGCTGCCTTGTCCATCTTTTTTTTCTTCCGTCGTGGCGCCTTCTTCGTCGACGAAAAAGTTATTTTGTTTGCGAGGACTCATCGGCAAGTCGTGTGGAAGTGTGTGGGCTACCGCGGAGGAAGAAGCACCGTGAGCGGGCGCGGCCATGCCTGCCGCTGTGGAGGCCGCAGGCTTTGACAAACTAAAAGATTTGACGGAAGCGATGTCAATCCCCAACGCCGCCGCCTTTTTCTCGGCGTACGCTCGCCACAAATCTGTGATCACGTCTAGGGCATAGACTTGGGCCACCGAGAAGGCCGTGCCGATGAACAAGTTGCTCATGATGTCCGAGACGAGGGACGCCATCGTGCGCGGGTCCACGCGATACTTCTTAAAGGCAAAGGCGTGAACCACGTCGGGGAAGCGGACGAAATGCCGAGAATCGATAGGAATAGGGAGCTGCGCTAAAAGCCGCATCACATCCGCCCTCGCGAGTCCAGGCGGGAGCTCCGTTAAAGCCCGGGGAAACGTTGGCAACGCCTCGATGAATTTGCTGTAATGTACCGACCACGTATTGTCGCCGAACGCTTCCTCCCAACGTCGGCGCAGCGTCACGAAGGCTTGCCGGTCCTTCTCCGCCTCGCTCTCGTCATCGTCGTCTGAAAATATTTCGACGACCACGGCCACGAAGAGTTGCACCGTGACAAACGTGCATGTGCACATGAACAGGATGAAGAAAATCGTGGCGGTCACTGGGTTTCCGCACTCCCCGGCGTGAGGGTTGCAATCGGGTGGCTGGATGGAGGCCGCGCTCATGACATCCGTCCACCCTTCCGTCGTGCCACAGCGGTAGAGTGCGAGCATCGCGCGCCACACAGAGCGAAAATTGTTCGTCGCGGAGATCGCGCCGTTCCATTTTACTTGGCCAAAGAGTTCGACACCGGCTACGGCGAAAATGAAATAATTCAAGACGAGCACGAGCACGACGTTAATTAGCTCGTCCAAGGAGCGCACGACGGTCGCGATGAGTCGTTCCACCCCTGTCCCGCGGATGAGTTTCACCAGCCGCACCACACGCAAGAATGACAGCCAGCTGAGTTGCGGCAACACGAGACTCACCCACCCCACAATCACCACGGCTAGGTCAAAGCGGTTCCAGCCAGGGACGAAGTAGCCCAAACCATAGGTGACCATCCGGATGAGCGCCTCCAGAGAGTAAATCAGAAGACATACCAGCTGGATGATATCCAGCACGCTTTGCGTCTCGTCCGGCATCCCATCGTAGACAATGGCGACGGCGACGGTGTTGAGCAAGATGACGACCGTCATGAACAAATCAAAGATCGACACGGTCAACCGCTTCCACGCGGGTTTCCAGTTGATCACGTGGTGCAGCCACTCCGAGACTGCAATGTGCAATGGAATTTCATGCTCGTTCGCCGACACGGTCTGATTGATGACGGCCGTGGCACTGACGTAGCGACGCTGCTCTGGCGTGAGCAAGGCGCTGCCGTCGTGGATCTTTTTCTTCTGATTGAAGTAGTTGACGAGGATACCGACCATGACGTTGAGGGCGAAGATTGTGCAGGACAAAATGACGGCGACAAAGTAGAAGGCGAGCCACGGGCTGGCGTTGATGGTCATGGCGGTTTCCTCATCGACGGTATCCATCCAGATAAACATAATCGTCGACCAGCCGTCTGAGACCGCAACGATAAAAACAGCCAGAAGGGCCCCGCCCAGATGGTCAAAGTGGTAGTCCGCGCGTTTCCACTCGCGTGGGACGATGGCGTAGTTGTCGAAGACCGCACCGACGGTGGATTGATTGTAGAAGTCGACGCAGTCGTGCTTGTACCGAATCGAGGCGTCGTTGCAATAGTAGGTCTTCCCTTTCATGAGCTGAACGCCGAGAATGCCAAAGACGATGAAGAGCAACGTCGCGAGCATCAACGCGTTGAGCGCCAATGGGAAGGCCTCTAGTAGCGCGACGAGAATGATGCGCAACGTGTCAAACCGGACCACGAGGCGAATGCTCCGGAAGGCCCTTAACACGCGGAGCACGGGTACCACAAGCGCGATCACGGACGTCACGGTGACAAACGCATCGAGCACGTTCCAACCATCGCGCAAGTAGGCGGCCGTCGGCATCTCGCCCAAATAGGCACCGTCGTCTAGATTTTTCTTTGCAGGCCACCAAAGACCCAGCGCGATAATTTTGATCACCAGTTCGAGGACGAAAATGACCGCGAAGGCATAGTCGGCTGCGAAGTTCGCATCGTCAAACTCGCGTGTGTTGTCGGGAGAGTCGAAGAAGAGAAGCAGGGCATTCGCGATGACCGTCAAGTAAATGAATCCATTGAATAAGGGCAATCCGAGCAGCCACAAGCAGAATACTCGAACCCGGTTGTCGATGGCAAAGCACTTGAGTGACACCTCCTCCACGATTGGCGGCTCACTGACGAACCATGAATAGAAAAATTTCCCCACTCGGTGCATTTTGTAGGCGCAGGAGTCGCGGTGGTATTCGAGGTCGTCCAAGTAACGTCCAACGTGGGCCATTTCAGCCGCGCCATTGCCAGCCGCACCGTCCCCAGATCCATTGCCTCCCACCTCGGCTGTAGCTGCCGCCGCCGTGACTGAATCGTTCGGCTTGTTGTTCGTGTTGGTCGGTGGGTTCAAAGGAACCATTTCGGTGTCGTCCGTCATCCTTGTAATGGAACTGCCGTGATGAAAGCGTTTTTGGGAAGGATCGTTTTGTCCAGGTTCGTCCACATCCTGCGTTTGGAGCGGCTGGACATCATTGACGTCGTGGACGGCGGTCACATCGTCGCGGTCCTCTGGGATGGTCACGGTGTCACTGCGTCGCACCGCAGGGCTCTGAAACGCCACCAGCGCTTGCACTTTGCGCATGGCGGCGCGCTGCTGTTTGAGACGCTTGTGTGTTTTGTGTTGGTTGCTGGCGGCAAGGTCGCCATCTGCAGGCAACGAGTCGTGGTCGCTGCTACGGTTGCGCGCCACAACGGCTTCTAGTTCGCGGTCCAGTGCTTCTTCTTCTTGCTTCGTACGGGCCGCGACCAGCTGCAGAAACGAGGGCCGACGGTGAAACACCCCGCTGCCCGCGCCTCGTCGCCCGGTGGCACCAGCCATGCTGGTGGACGCTGAGAAGTCGGACGCTCCCATGGAGCCCTCAGGCGAATCGGCCTTCTTATCCTTCGACGGAACATATCGCGCCAATAGCAAAATAGGCGGAAAGAGCTCCTGTTTCTCGTCGTCGACGGAACGGAGCTCGTCTTGCATCTTGTTCATGATGATGGCCACCGACAGGTTGATGATGATGTAGTTGCCAATCATGAAAAGGGTCACGAAGTACAAGACGGGGAGGACCTCCAATCCATTGCTCTGATTCGCCATCCCGACTCGCATTTTCGAGGTCCAGTTCTCCCCGGTGATGACGATGAACGTGAGGAGAATGCTCTGCCAGAAGGTGCCAAAGCTGTCACGGACGTCGTCCATCCCTTTGGCGTACTCCAAACCAAAAAGCTGCATGCCGAGGATCGCATAGACGTAGAGGAACAAGAGCAATAGCATGAAGAGGTACGTAATGGACACCACGGAGGTAATGGCGCCGGCGATGATCACTCGGAGGCTTTCAATATGCGACACGAGTCGGAAGATGCGCAAGATGCGAAGGGCGCGGAAGGCGCTGAACGCGGACCCTTGCCCACCGGACAACGCGATCGTCACGATGGAGAGTATGACCAAAACAATATCAAAGTTATTCCACGCGCTCCGAAACGTGTCCAAGCCCCACGCGAACAACTTCAGAAGGATGTCGACGGCGAAAATGGCGGTGCAAACTAAACTAACGATGTCCAGTGTCGCGTCTAAATCCTTCGGAATGCCGTAGTGGTCGATGGCGAGGGCAACAACATTGACGACGGTGACGAAGAGCATAAAGAACTCGGACAGCCGCGTGGATAGGCACTGGCCTACGAGGCGGCGAGCGAGGCAGCGGTGATCCCCTTTGCGCGCGACACGGAAGGAGCCGGCCGGCGAGCCGTTCGCGGCACCGTTGTCGTCCGACGTGGACCCTTCCTCTTCCTCCTCCTCTTCTCCTTCTTCGTCGAACTCCTCCTGCCCGTCGCCTGGCTCCGAGGTCGTGTCACAAGGGTCCACCACCACGAGCTCTGGCTCCTTGGCGGGGGTCTCCTTGGATCGCGGCGTCGGTGGTTCATCAGCAGCACTAGCAGCATTTCTCGGAGACTTTTGACCCCCCGCGGCTGCTGTGGTAGCGTCCACCTGGCTAGCGAGACCTGGTTGGCCATTCGCCGTGTCGTTGTGAATGGGCTTGCGCATCGAGCCGCTAGGACTCGATGATAGAAACTGGCCACCTCCGATGACGGGATCCGATGAAGCACCCTGAGCTGACGGACCCTGTCGCATCGACCCCTTCGGGCTGAGCGCCCCGGAACCGCCTTCGGCGGCCACGGCCTTTCGCATCGATCCTCGAGGGCTGATGGACGCGTAGACCGCCTGATGAGGAGGAGGGTGCTGCAAGGGGGGCACCATGCCACTCGTCGTGTGGGCCCCACCAGGGCCGACGGTGATCACCCGGATGGACGCCTTTGGACTAAGGGCAGGCGGGGAAGCGGTTCCTGAGGTTCCTGCCAGCCGGTGACTCGCGGCGACCCCTTTGCTCGAGGCCGATGGATTCGCCTTTCCCGAGGTGTGACCCATCGCCGCAGCCATCGGTGACGACGCGGCCATCGTCGCGTCGCCCAAGTCATCGGCTGTCAGCAAGAACTCGGCGTCGGTCTCTGCCACCTGGATTTTGACATCCACACTGAACCGTTCCGCGTCTCGAATGCCGGTTGTGTAGCCATCCGTGAGCACGGCCAGGAAGAGATTGACGCAACCGTAGCCGCCGAGTAATGTTAACAGGAGAAAGAAGAGAGCGGCGGTGTCGCCCGCAAAGTTCATCGCGTCGGATAAATCATCTGGCCAATTGTCGAACGTCATGACCTTGAACACGAGGAGTGCGGAAGAGAAAAGATTGTCGAAGTTCATATTCCGGCGATAAAAGAGATCGCGGTGGGACTCGCAGTTGGCGCTCAGCGCGTAACCATGGTCGAGCAGCGGCGATCCACACTGGTGAATGCCCCCGCAGAAATCAGGGTCGTTGCGGATTAGGAAAGGCGCACGGACGGAGCTGCGGTTGTAGATGCTGGGTACGAGAAACGTGCCAGGCCCTCCCGCGGCCGCGGTACTAGTGGTCGTCGGCAAGACGAGCAATGATGCGTTGCTACCTGTGCTTGGCGCCGTCGTAAAATTCAACACGTTGCTTCCACCGGCAGCGCCCAACAGCGCCGTCGTGTTTTGCGGAAACTGTGTGATGTAGCACCGATTGGTCATCCGCCCGGACCACAGCTGAATGCCGGCGACGGAGAACAAAAACAGAATGAACCCGAAGAGTAGCAAATTGTCGATCACGGTGGGCAGTGCGGCAAACAGTCCCTGAATGAGGCGCTGCAGCGGCTTCACGGTGGTGAGGCTTCGGAGCGGTCTGAGGACGCGAACGACACGAAGCGCTTTCAATCCGGAGGGATCGATACCACCTGTGGCTGCGTTACTCTGCCCGCCGCCCGATTTCGCCGCGCTCACGTCGAGCCAAATGTTAAAAATACTCGACACCACGATGATGAAGTCGAGCACGTTCCAACCCAGGCGCAGATAGGCGCCCCGGTGGAGCACGAACCCGAGCGCCACCACTTTAATGCACATCTCGATGATGAAGACGCCCGAAAAGGTGTAGTCCATGACGCTGAGGAAGGTGTCGAGCTCCGGAGGATTGCGGATGGCCGGCTGGACGAGCGCGAGGCAGAGCGAGTTCACGACAATGCAGCTCAGGATCAATCGGCTGAAATAGCGGTGCTGCATGATGATGAGGCACATGACGCGGAACGGATTGGTGCCGGAGAAGAGGAAAAGCGATGAGGGAAGGGTCGCCCAGTCCTCCGGCGCGTCGCCCTCGCGCATGGCTTCCTCGGCGGCTTGCTCCTCAGCGGCCGTGGGCGCGGCGTCGTCCTCCTTTCTTTGCGTCAGCGCGTCGTTGCCGTCGCCGTCCATTTCCGAAAAGACGTTCTCCGTGGTCGGGGAAGCCTCCGCAACGGTTTCACGTTGACCGCCACCGGCGGAGCGCGTCGATTCGGTTGCGTTCGCTCCTTCTCCGTCGGCTGTCGTGCTCCGCCGGCGAACGCTGCCTCGGCGGCCTGATTGCCCTGCGCCGGAAGTCGTCTCCGAGGCGTTCGATCCATCTCCCTCGGCGGCCCCGCTGGTTCTTCTGCGAAAGCTGCCTCGGCGCTCCTGGTGTCCGGAGGCGTCGAGGTCAGTGGCTACGATGGTGGTTCGGGTTGACCCTCTACGGCTACCCCGTCGCTGGCGCGAAGGGTTACGCGGCACGCCGAGACTTGTGTCGCTGCCCACTGGTTGGAGTAAGCTGACCGAACTTTCGGTCGGCTTTTTCGGACTGTGAACCAAACTGGACGCGGCGGACAGTGCTTGGACTCTGCTTGGATCGATGGACAAGTGCGTCTGATCGTTCGAATCGGTGATGGAGATGCTCAGCGACAAAGGGTCGCCGCCGCCGCCCGCCCCGTGAGACCGGCCACCTGACACGCCGTTGCTCGTGGGCGTCCCGCCGCGACGGGCATTGCTAGGAGAGGTCGGCGCGCTCGAGAGGCTCATGTCAATGAATTGTGTGCGTGATGTACTAACGATCGTACTTGTGTGGTGTTAACTAACTAAAGTTTACTATCGTACCTCTTGTCGCTCAACGGCAGTTTAAGCACGCAAATTGAGATCCCGAAAAAAATACGCTCACCCTCTCCTCCCCGGTGCTCGGACACACGTTTTCAACGCAAACGCAAAGCTCGCCGTGGGCGAGCTGAGCTGAGCATCATCCAAGGTGCCTTTAAGCTTCCGCTGGTGGAACATATCGCGTCATTCCTGGCGCCGCAGTTCGTGTTCGTCAGTTGGCTGTTCAACAGTGCCGTCCGACGCCGCGCGATCCACTATCGCCGACGACCACCACCGTCTCCCCGCTTCCCCTGCCACAGCCTCAACGGTCCGCGCCGTATCATCCGCGACATCGTCGGCTGAGAGGGCATACCGCCAAAGCGCGGCGGACACCGGGCGATAACCGCCACCCGCGATCGCGTACGGCGTCTCCGGAAAGACGGCCCGATGGGCATAACAAACAAAAAGCATTTCAATGCAGATGAGAAAGTCCTGAATGCCCGTTGACACCTCGCTGCGAGTCCACAGGCCTTCGCGAGATCCCTGGATGACGTTCCAATGAACGAGCACCCCAAGAACCACCGATTGCCAGAACGTGACAAACACGACGGCTTTGACCGCGAGGAACTTTCCCGCCGGGCGATGCTCACTCAACTGACTCCGAAACTCGACGAAAAAATACACGAGCGACGTGAACGCCGCCGTCACGCTCAGATTGAGGACGATGACGAAATACACGTGCAGGTGATCGAAGGACCAGTCTTCCTCGTGATAGAGGTCACAGAAGTATAAAATCATGGCGACAAAGGACAACGTTGGCTTTAAAAGCATGTACTGCGTCAAAAGCGCCTTCCAAATAGTGAGCGTTCGACGGCTCAAGGAAAAGTGACCCAAGCAGCACAAAGGGGCGAGACACCGAACGCTGCTTCCGGCACGAAGCGCCAACGCGTGAGCCTCACCTCCCAAATAGCCCATCAGCAAGTGATAAAACGTGTAGATGACGTAGCTCTCGTACGCATCGCGTACCAAGCCCAAAACAGGGGCCAGGCCGTGAAACCATAAGGCAAGAAACGAATGCAAGGAGTAGATGGGGGCCATGAGCAGAATCCGAATGACACGGCGCTGCTGAGGCGGGTCCACCAGGGCACTGAGGTGCAGAAACACGAGGCAGCCCGTCATGAGCACGCACATTAACGTGCAAAATCCAGCAAGGATTCGTCCCACGGTGTGGGCTTCTATCTCGGCTCTCAGGAAGAGCAAGAGAAAGAACAACCCCAACAAACATCCCATCGGCAACGCGGATCGCGAAATGAAGTGGTGAAGTTTCCCAGCAAGCAGGCCGCTGCGCTTCTTGACGGTGAAGGGAACGCCGCTTACAACAGAGAGATTCGCTTCCGGGCTCCTCCTGACCGAAACAACGTCCGCGACGACGTTGGAGCCATCAACGATTACGTCGTCACTCTTTTTATTGTCGATTGTCGTGAGTTGAAGTGCGTCCGTAGTGGAAGTTGGGGGTTGGGGTGGCGCTGCTTGAGATGGCCGCACCGCATGTACTCCGCACTCCAAAGCTATTGGCGCGAGAGGCTGCTGCCTGGGATCCGCCGCCAGCGCAGAGGGAGGAGGGCTTATCGTGAGTGGACCGTGATGATCGACGGAAGAGGCCGCCACCACGCCGCCGCCAGTTGTCGACGTCGCCACGACGAGGGTCGATGGGGGCGGCGGTATCAACTCCAATGGTGGAGGAGGAGGAGGAATGGGAGGGGCACGCATCCTACCTCGGTCCACGCCGGAGCAGTATTCCCTCCCCCCCCCAACCATCGCCCTCGCTCACGTTGCCACGACCCCCTTGGTCCGAGACCCTCACAAGCGGATCAGGAAATATCGAAGTCACACACACACACAGTACGAAACAGTGAACGGGACGAATCGAAGTGGCCAAAGGGTCGAGGAGGGTTGGTTCGGGGAGAGTAAGTTACTCAACTGGGAACAATAGCGAAGGGCCAATGGCCACGTTTTCGCTTTCTTCTACGCAAGGTGGGCCAAGATGCCGTCAAACGCTGATGCGTCGCACCTTTCCGCGGCTGGGAAGTGGAACTGGAGCGGTAAACAGATCATCCAAACCTGCTGCCGGCGGCTGGCCATCAAGGTGCTCCCCCGGAACATCGTGCCCCATGTCACCGGCAGCAGCGCCCGACGAGGGCACCGCGGGAAGCCCAGCGGCCCGAGGCGATCGTCGCACGGTCGACACTGAAAGGCGATCCATACCGGAAAACGACATCGCCGCGGTGTGTCTACTTTTTTCGCATCCGCTGGATGAGTGAACCGTGGAGTACATGCCGCCAGACACCATCGTGCCCATGTCGGCACCGTCGCCATCGTCATCACCCTCACTGCCTGAGTTTTGTGATCTGTCCAGTAGTTCGAACACATTGCTGCCTAAAGCCGTTGCCGTCAGTGCGGCAGCTTCACGCCTCGCTGAGGCAGCGTGATCCATCGTGACCGGAGCGATGCTCACCTGCGCGGTGGGCAACACGGCAGAGAATGCAGTCAGACCGGGGACAACCTCGGCGGTTGGATGCAGCTGCGATGACCGGGATGCCTCGGAACTGACCGTCGAAGACTCGAGCTGGGTATCTTGCGGCGTTCGACGCGTCGGCGCCTGAGGCAAGTCGAAGAGCATGACAGGATTCGGATTCATCTGCAGCGCGCACACGGCACGAGTTGCCGCGGCGGCCATGACGTCCTCGCTCGCACCCACAGGGAGGGCGATTTGACAAGGCACGTGTGAAAAGTAGTTCTTCAGAGGATCTTTCGGATGGACGTACGCCGTGGCAACGGCGTGGGCTGACGAAAGCCGCGTGGTTTCCCACTGATCGAGGAGCTGCTGTAAGCGAGCTTCATCTAAGCTATTCGACGATCCGGACGCATGAATTCGCTTCAAACAGGCATCCTTCACGGGAGAGGCGACCCCCTTCGATTTCCTGTTCGCACCTTGCTGCGCGGTCGTCGTGTCTCCGTCGGTCGGCACACCGATGCCGCGATGCGTGGCGGCCAACGTGCGGAGGCTACAGTCCGCACCCGCTGGTGAGACTCCTGACGTTGGCGTGGTGGCGTCCTCGAGCGGCGACGAGGCCCAGTGACTCAAGGAAGGGCTCTTGCCAGGGCTGCCGGCAGGTCCCTCCGTCATCATTGACGACGCCTCCATTTTCCGTCGTTTGCGATCTTGCTGCTTGCGCTCTGCATCCTGCAGCCATATGGCGACGGAGACCGGCTTCGGAGGGTCCCGACGGCGCAGCATGCGCTCTTCGCGCTTTTCCTTCCATCGACGCTGAATGAGCATCGCGCACACCGTCTGTGAGGCCGTGAAGGCGTTGTGGGTCAGAAGGGAGGACAAGGCGTCGTTTACGAATTTGGACATCGACCGGACGTCCACCCGATATTTGCGGAACGCGATACTGTTGATCACGTCGCGAAAGTTCACCCGAAATTGGCTGTCGATTGGGACGTTGAGCGCGTTTAATAATACGATCCACGCGACGCGGGTCGACACGGCGGGGTCAATGTCCGAGAGCTCGCTCGGAATGAGAGGCAAAAAGTCGTAGAATTTGTACACCGGCACCAACTGATCGGTTCCAAAAATTTCCACCCAGCGTTCCTTGAGCTGGCCGAAGGCGAGCACTTCGGTGTCCTCCGTCGCCGTGTCATCCATTAAAATTTCAATCACCACGGCAACGAACAGCTGCAGGACAATGAAGCCGCAAATAATGACGTACGACACGAAGTAGATGACGGCAATTTCGTAACGAACGCAATTTTTTGCGTCCGATGGACACTCCGGTGCCTCATAGACACAGGACAACATGACATCCTGCCAGCCTTCCAGCGTGGCAACTTGATACAGCACCAGCAAGCCACCCCAGACGGTCTGAAAGTTGCGATTCGGTCCGATGGCGCCGCGGTAGGGCAGCTCGCCAAATAAGACCACGCCAGCGACGGCAAAGACGAAGAAGGTGAGAACGAGTAACGCCACGATATTCGTGATGGAAGCGAGGCTGCGAGCGAGGCTTTTCAAAAGCGAATCGACGCCTGTTCCTTTCACGAGCTTGAAGATTCGAATCACACGCAAGGCGCTCAGTCCGCCCACGGAGCCAGTGAAGAGGGCGACGATGCCGGACAAGATGACAATGGCATCGAACAGGTTCCATCCGCTGCTGAAGTATTGTTCCACGCCATAGGCGAACAGTTTGAGGAGCATTTCCAGAATGAAAAAGCCTAGCGAGACGTTTCCAACGAGATCGATCGTGCGATCCAATACGGCGGGCATTTCGTCATGTGCCGAGGCGAGCAACGCCGCGTTGACGAAGATGACCAACATGATCGCCATTTCAAAGAGCGACGTCTCTTCGCTCAGCTTCGCAACTTTGTGCGAGAGGAACGCATGAACGCGCTTCGCCATCGGGGTATCCCTGGGCGCGTTTTCACTCGAGAGCGTCGCCTCGATGGCGAACCGCGCGCGGACGTAGCGGCGCTGCTCTGGGGTCAAAAAGGCACTGCCGTCGTGGATTCGCTTCTGTTTCGCGAAATAGTTGACGAGCACGCCAATCATCATGTTGAGCGCAAAGAAGGAGCAGCAAACGTAGACCGCGATGAAATAGATGGCCATATACGGAGCTCCATCGGGCTGAATTTCCTCATCCGACTTCGTGTCCATGCCCTGATACATAATATTCGACCAATTGTCGGCCACGATAATGAAGAAGAGCGTGAAGCAAGCCGCACCGAGGTGGTCGAAGTGAAAGGCGCTCCGCATCCACTGCCTTGACTGCAGCACCATCTCGGGTGCGACGGGGCCGACCTGCGTCACGGTGCCGTTGCCAACGCACTCTGCTTTCGTGTTGATATTCGGGTCGGTGCAGCCGTAGAACTTTCCTTTCAGCAACCGAACGCCAATCACGCCGAAAACGAAAAACAAAAAAGCAACCAGGATGAGACCCTGCATGACGTAGGGCAGCGCCTCCACGATGGCGATGATAATGATCTTGGTTTGCTCGTGTCGCGTCATGAGGCGCACGGATCGAAGGGATCGTGCCGTCCGGAACACGGGGATGAACAAGGCCGCGATGGAGAACACCACGACCACGAAGTCCACAAAGTTCCACGGGTCGCGGAGGTAACCGGTTCGGCGGATCACCGGTGCGGCAGACCACTCGCCTCGGTTGCTTTCGACGCGACGTGGTCCGATGACGTTGACGTCTTCCTCGGGCTCGTCCTGCAGCTGCGCATTCATGGCGGGGTCCTCGCCAAGGCCCACAACATTGTCATTATTTTTGGCTGCCGACATTTCAACGACGCTGCCACGTCGGACAGACACTCGTCTCGATTTTCTTTTCAGACGAAACCCCAGGGCCGTTAAGAACCTGGCAGCGCAGGCAGAGCAAGACGTTGTGCGACTACTGGCCTTTCGCTTACTTCCTTCCTCGTCGCCTCCATCGGCCTCTTCGTCGCCGTCGTTGTTGTCTTCCGACGATACGCCACGTTCTGGAGCCGGGGCGAAGACGCCGAACGCGATAGTCTTCATGATCATTTCAGCCGCAAAAAATGAAGTAAAGAAAATGTCGACTCGACGGAGAATTTCCTTCGTCCGAGGTGAGTTGAGTGGGGAGTCGAGCACCAGGACCGCTAAGTTGGCGAGAATCACTACGTCGATGAGGCGTTCGTAGGCCCAACTGGCGCAAATGTTGGCGAGGATGACGCGGAACCGGTTCCTTGGGCTGAATATCAGAAACGATCGTCCGCGGAGCTCGATCGTCTCCACATAGGACACGACCGCCCAAATGCGCCGCCACACCGACTTTCTCCTACCATCGGGCAATTCGTCGATGAACGCCGCCTTAGCTTTGGGTGGAGGTGCACCAGCAGGTGTCGGTGCGGCGATCGGCTGCGCAATGGGAGCAGCTGCGAGTCCTTGGTCTCGCCGATGGCTGCCATGTCCATTCCTGTCCAGTGGCTGTAAGTCACTCCCCGCCGGACTGCGACGTGAAATGGGCGCCGAGATACTCCGCGGGGCAGGCGGCGGCATGGTCGTCGCCGCGATAACCCCTTGTCCTCCTCCTCGGTGTTGTTGACTGGAGGGATGAGGAGTCCGAAAGCTTGCGGCATTCACCGACAGTCCCAGAAGTCGTCGTGACTGATCGATACCAATGTTGTTGCGCTCCGCTTCCTCTCGTTGGCGGCGCCGCATCATGATGGTCTCTCTCAAGGTCACCGACACGTCGATTGCCAAGCGATGAAGGAGCTGCACTTCGGCGGCGGTTTGAGGGCGTCGCTCAGCGGACCGACTCCGGCGAGTGCCACCTTGCCGCGAGGCCACATTTCCACTCTCTTCCACGGCGGAGGTGGTTGCCCCTCCCCCGTCTCGATGCCGTATGGCCTGCCGCAGCATCGCGAGCGATTCACGTCGCGCCATGTCATTCAGGATCTCGCCCACACTGCCGCTCGCCGATACGCCGTTGCGACTGCTCCGGAGCAAGCCAATGCTCGAGGCGTTTAACATGCTGGCGCGGTCGGCCGCTTCCTTGCGCCTCCGCGAGGCATCAAAATCTTCGTGCGTCTCGCGAATTCGAGGCAACAGTAGCAGCGGCGGATTGGCGGCTGACTGTTCCAGGTGATCCAACTTCTCCGTCAACTTGTCCATAATAATGGCGACGCTCAAGTTGATGAGGATCGTGTTCCCCAGTAAGTACAAGGAGCAGAAGTACAACACCGGGACGATCTCCCCTCCCCCCGAGTAACCCGCCATCCCGACCCGCATGCGATACGTCCAATCGTCACCTGAGATCACGATGAACGTGGTGAGTAGGGACTGCCAGATGGTGCCAAAGGTGTCCCGGGGGTCCACGTTTTCGACGACGGTACTGCCAAACGACACGCCGAAAATCTGCATCCCGAGCACGGCAAAGATGTACATGAAGAGCAAGAGCAGCATCGCCAAGTAGCCCATGGACGCGACGGAGTCAATCACCGTCGTGACGATGGGCTGAATGCTCTTGATGCGCAGGAGCTTCGCAAAACGGATCAGCCGTAAGATGCGAAACGCCGAGACCCAGTCGAAGCTGGACCCAGGAAGCACCATTTCCGGGATCGCCAAGAGGATCATGATCAAATCGGCGACTTGATAGCCATCGCGAAACGTGCGTCGAAACCCATTCGCAAGCAGAACGATGAGCAGATTGAGAGTAAACAGCCCTGTGCATGTGTAGCTGACGATGTCCGTGGCGAAGACAATATCTGGCGTGATGCCGTAATAGTCCACAGCCAGGGTCGCCACGTTGGCGACGGTGACGATCACCAGAAATACTTGCACGCCGATTGAATTCATGACCTTGGCGAGGGTTTTTCTCCACCGAGCGCGGGTGTCACGCTGTCGGCGGCGGCGGCGAGCGCGACGGCGGATCGCCGACGCAGTATCCCCATCAACACCAACAGCGCGAAGCGACGACGACGACGATTGACTCGCCGCCGTGCCGGCATCGACGTCACTCACGGTGTCGTCGCTCCTGTCGTCCGATGAGATGAATGAATTTGTGTCGTCGTCCTGAGACGACGCGGAGGACAAGTAGCTTTCGTCCAAGTTTTCACCGGCGCCGGACGACTTGCGACTCGTGGGACTGCGGTTAAGAGGGCCTCCCCCGCCGTCCGCAGCGCCACGATTCGCCGCATCTTCGGTTCCACATTTCTGCCTCCTCGGTGTGACCGCGGCGGACGCCACCTCATCACCGTCAATGACAACGACGCGCCGACGCGAGGAACCCTTCGAGGTCAACACGGGAGGCTGGGTCGCCGTGCTCGGGTCGGGTGCCATGGCATCGGGGGCGACCGGCTGGCTCGGCTCGTCGCCCCGTTCGTCAGCGGACGAGGGAGCCACCTCCGACACAGGCGCCATTTTTGTTTCCGTTACGTTCGAGTGCGCTAGGGCGGCGGCCGACACCGCAAAAGGGTCGTCGCTGTCCAGTGCAGACGCGGCGGCGGGATGTCCCTCGATGCTAATTTCATGACCTCCTGCGACGCCAAGCATCACTTCCGTGACGTCGCGGGTTCGCATGGCGCTGGCCTCCAACATGACCTGCAACATGAGATCATTGCTGGTTTGAAGGTCTTCTCGACTCACTCGCCGCCGCCGGAGGGAAGCGGTTCCCGCACCGGTTGCCTGGGAGGGGAGCAGCAGAGCCGGCGGCTCCCCTTCGTCCGCGGGAAGGCCATCTGGCACCGGTGGCAAGGTAACCCGAAGCATGGAATTCCCTGTTGCCTTGATGCCCGTGAAGTTGTCGGCCAGGCCATCGGCGGCGACGTCGCCTTCCTCGTCGTCATCGTCATCGTCGTGTTCTTGATCTTCCTCTAACTTGGCGAGGGCGGCGTCAATGTCATCCGCACGGGCCTGTATGGCGATCGCAACGGGTTCTGCGAAACTCTCCGCGTCCTGGTAGCTGCGCGTCAAAATCGCGACGAAGAGGTTAACCACGATGGAGCCGAAGAACGTCAGCGCGATCAAGTAGAAGGCTGCCGACGCACCCGCGCTATTCATCAGGTTCTCAAGATCGTCTTGCCAGTTATCCTTGACGATCATTTTTAGTGCCAAGAGCGCACCCGACACCGTGTTGTCGAAGTTGAGATTGCGGGTATAGAATAGGCGTCGATTGGCCATGCACGTCGAATTGTACCCATAGGACGCGAGCAGCGACGGGCAGTCGTAGGCTCCTCCGCAGTTGTGCTCGTCATTCCGGATGAGAAACGGCGTGGACAGATTCACGTAGGAAAGGTTAGCGTTTCGTAACGGAAAGTACGTGGAGTCATCCAAATCGCCTCCGGAAGAGGGCAGCAGCAACTGCGTGGACAGAAGCGGCGACGCATTGGAGCTGTTGCCGCCGGCCGACGAGGCGTTTGCGTCGTTGTTGGTGGAGAAACTAGAGTAATATCGACGAGCCCTGCCACGCGTAGGCGGACGGTCGTCAACGGTGGCACGAGGGAAGGCCGTAAAGGGGGCGGCCGTTCGGCTGCGTTCCAATTCCTCTCCCCGCGCCTCCCTCCAGGCATCTCGAGCGTCGAAGTCCGTGATGTAGCATCGTTGATTGAGCTTACCCGCCCACATTTGAACGCCCGTGATGGAGGTGACGACGAGGACGAAGGCGAAAAGAAGCAGATTGGATGCGACCGCGGGCAGCGCGAACACGATGGTTGAAATGAGGTCACGCAGCTTCTTCACCCGATTAAGCGACCGCAGCGGGCGGAGTACCCGAAACACGCGAAGCGCGCTGAAATTAAATCCACCTGTGACACTGCTACTGCCGGCGCCACCACCGCGGATCGCCCCGACGACGTCGGCGATCGCCGAGGCCACACTCGTCAGCACGATGAGGCAATCCAATACATTCCACACATTGCGCAAATATGCCCCTGGATGCAGGACGAAGCCCATCGCGAGCACCTTGACAATCAACTCGACGGCGAAGACCGCGGTGAAAAAATACTCCGCAACGTTTAGCACCAGATCCATGACCGGCGGGTTGGTGACCGCGGGCTGCGACATCGCCAAGCCAATGCTGTTCAACACGATGCACACGAGGATGAAGCCGTTGAAGACGTTGTGATTCGAAACCATCGTCATGGAGCTGCGCACGGGATGGCCCTCAGGCAGAAGAAACAAGCTATATCGCTTCCAGCGATCGAGAAATTGACGTGCCGTGGCAAGGCAGCCCGTCTCGTCGGATCCTCCATTGGTGGATGTGGTCGTTGGGGCCGCCGATTCGTCACTCGGCTGGGGCTGCTCGGAAACCCCGTTTGCTGCGTCCGTCATACTTCGCGAGGTGACGTCCGTCATCGTAGCCGGCGCAACGGCTGGCTCTTCGTTCACCAGGGTCGAACTGGCTTCAAAGACGCCAAACGCACCGCATGGCTCAGTCGCGTGCCCTCCTCCCGCGGCACCGGAAGGAGCCGGCATGGCTGACTCGGCGGGGAAGGGTGCGGCTGGGTGCTCGAAGGTGACCGGACTGACTGCTCGGGCAACGGCGCTGAAACCGAAGGCGGCGGGGGGCGGCCGAGGGGCGAACTCACCTCGGACGGGAGGCTCGGCGGCGGCGGCTGGCGCATGCCCGACCCGTGGCGGCCGCTGCAGGATCACCGACGCACGGCGACGGCTGGCAATGATTCCCGCTGCGGACATCCACGACCTTCGCCACTGTTACCGATCAACGTGCGTTGACGAAACGACGAACACAACAAACACACACGTTGTCGACACACAAGGTATAGGTGCCGAGAATGTCTGTTACGCGGGTTTGGCCTGCTGGGGAAATTTTGGGAAAAAAATCAACGGCCGGAATCCAAGCGCACGATCAAGGCCCACAAGGAACGGCGTTACCCATCAATCCACAGGGGGCGCTGAAGTTGGAGGAAACGGACAGACAGAGTTTTTTCTTTGATCTGGACGTGTGAGGGGTGGGGGAGACGCAGCAGCAGTGCTGCAACAGTACTGGGGGGAAAAAGAAGCAGCAGATGAATCGTTTTTTTCAATAACGACGAGGATCAGCTTGATACAGTTCTCCGATGCCGCTTTGATACTGTACACGAAGAAGTAGGGGAGCAACGGACAGAAAAGTGACAAGGCAAAGGGAAATCATAAACGCACCTGAAAAGGAAAAGCAGCTCGTGACATGACCCTTTACGCGGTCGTCAAACTTCGATTCCGCAAAAGTCGAAAATCACAATGCTGACCTGAAAGGACAAGCATCTCTTGAACAACGATGTTGAAACCAAAGCCACTTTGGAGGATGTAGAATCATGGGGGAAAAAATAGTGAGGGGCCCTTTGGCGACGTGGGGTTTTCATTCGTCGTCGCGAAGGCCAGCCCATCAACCAACGCGGAGTGAAACTCTCCGCGGAGGGCGTCGAATGTCGGCCGCCGGCATCAATACTTTGACACTTTCGGTGTGGGGAAATAGAGTCTATTAGACGCGATATCAAAACGCGAGAGGGGAAGGAAGGAAGGAAGAAAGGACGCGGGCGCGAACGGGGGAGGGAACGTTTCACTTCGAATGATCTCTGACTCACCACCGTCATGATTCGCGGTCGGGATCGTCGTCGATTTTCCTTTGTGCATGTCAAGCCGAAGCAGCGCGAAAGGAAATAGCTTCCCAGTGTGCTAACGTTGGCAAGCGGTGTCAGGTTCAATGCGGCCAAGTTGCGACAATCACGCAGGAAGTCGTCTCCGATGCTCGTGACATGACCAAATGGAGTCAGGTCCAACGCCGTTAAACTGACGGTTTCTGAGAGGAAATGGTTGCTCAAGTTCGAAGCCGGGGACACGATAACACAACCGAGCTTCTGAATTCACAGCATTTGGCTTCGTTCGGCGGGCGTCAAATGCGATATGGAGTCTGACGGCTGTTGCTCAGTCGCTGGTGGTGCGGGTGGCACCAACACACCCGTGCCGTGTTGATGCAAGGCGACGCCTACGAGCCCATCATCCTCCGGCTCACCCCAGGGGTCCTCATCGACGCCGTATGCTTGGGCGATCGGATTCGCCATGCCAGTATCGGCGACCACTCGCCGC
>ERZ1292633.1437-Hain-H41-02um-R1-1437-length-25749-cov-6_pt1 | contig 25749 bp, 7 predicted proteins | sample MGYA00564406_ERZ1292633 | MGnify/ENA primary metagenome ERZ1292633 (study PRJEB36523, sample SAMEA6512639) | groundwater metagenome | collected 2019-01-08 | study: AquaDiva: Metagenomics assemblies of 32 groundwater samples | reverse complement strand
GCGGCCGAATCCAGCACAGCGCATGGGCGTCGCCCCGTGTATGCGTCTTTAGAAGTTTCCCGGTCATCAAAAGAAAGAACTTGAAAAAGAATGGTGCAAAAAAAACGTGATCGTCGTGACGGATCTGTATCGGTAGATTATTTTTCGTTCAATCTACGGATGAAAAGATTTTCTCCCCTTGTTCATGTTTTCGTGCGTAGTTCCAGATCACCGCAGGACGATGTTTCCATGTTTTTGAATAACACTCGTCACGCTTGCAGAGCGCGACAGGAACCATCTTGGACTTCGTCTCCGACGCTTGCGAGGAAGCTCACCACCATTCGTTTGTTGACGACGTTGTCGCGCGCGAATGTTGCGACAACAAAATCCTCTCGCGCAAGGCCGATGCGATCAATCACTCCACGCGAACAGAAACGACCAGGACTATCACCACCAGCCAAACCGTTCCAAATGACACCACACGCGCGGTGTGGCGCGGTCGCTGCCGGATGATTTTTTTGTTGTCGGCGTGCGAATATTCGCAAACCCTCGTATTCCTATAGGTCCCGCTGTCCTCCGTTACCATTGCCACTACTCGGGGCGATCTTTGTTTCAATCGACGATGTACTCCTCCCCGTAGAGCTGCTTCACGCAATGCCGAAATGGAAGCGCGGCATCCTTGCAAATCTTGGAGTTGAACTCCGTTTTATAGAGGCACTTTTGCACGAGACAAGCCAATCCTGCACATTGCGGTGGTGGTTCTCCGATTCCACTTCCACGGAGTCTCACGTTAGGTCCGACTTCCTTGCGCCACTCACTGACGCACACGTCGAAATTTGCCCGAGGACTGTCTGTCGTTCCGCCGCATACGGCCATGTTGGTCAAGTTCCGATCGAGACACAGTTGCCAAGTCAGGGCCGCGTCATCGCAAACTGGTTTTGGCGGCATTTCGAGACAGACAGCGAGAGAGAGAGAGCGCAGAAGGAAGAACACTGCCATTGCTATTCGTCAATCAACTGCAACCATTTGGGTTTTGCACATGCGGACGATGAGTTCGACTTTTTTCCCTACGCCCCTTTCGACAGTGTCTCCATATCCGAATGAATTCGCCACAATTTGATGAATCACGACTCACGACAAGACCGTGGTTGGCGCGCGAAAGGATCAAACACCAAAACCACTGGACTCACACACACACTCAAATAAACTCTGGTCGAGAACGCAGTACCCTCTTGCGACTCCGATGGTGTTCACGGAAGCTGCAAAACGCCCCTCCCTGACAAGACGTCCTTCCCTATTCCACTCGAACGACATTCGACTGCCGGCGCTGCGCGTCATCGCCCCGGTATGCCACGTCACAGAATACCAGACCGCGCTGGCCAGGCTTGAAAAAGGCCATGAACGCTTTCGGTCCCGCTCGTGCGACCTCCAGCGGCAACGTCATTTCCACACCATTGCACGTGCACGTGACCCGGAAGTCTTCCGGATTGCCACCCGAAACGGTGTTGCCGAATCGATCTTTTAGCGTAATCATGACGCTGCTGTCGTTGCCGAGTTTAATGGACTGCTGATCCACGATCCGGATGACGCTCGATGCCCAGTCCACCGGGGCAAAGCCGATCGGACATGGTCGGGACGTGACGACTTGTTGTGGCGACCCAACGACGCTTGCGATGTCATCTGGCTCCGCAGAGGAAGCGGCGTTTCCGCTCGATGCCGAGCGCTCCTCGCCTTCCGGATCGGTGGTTGGGCAGACGAGTGTGATCACGAGGTCGCCAGCTTCGATGGGCATACACTGAAACACGACCGTGACGTCGTGCGGTAGGTCAACGACGAGAGAGGCTTGACCCACCGCATTGGGGCGATGCGACGAGGGAGGAGAGGATGAGGCGGAACCCGCCGAGGCATTTCGCTCCTCCAACGCGATGCTGCCGCTCGAGACCGATTGGGCGTTGTTGACCTGATGCGCGTAGCGCCGTGCGGCGATTGTCACCGGCGTGGGGCTCGTGCCGCACATGGCGGACACGGTCGCTCGGGACGGTAGCAGGGGCACGCGGTTCCCAAAGGCGTCGTTCAGCAACGCGTCAAACAGAATTGTGTCGCCAGCCACCAGCGGCGCACCGGCTGCTGATCGCGCGAGGGACGGAGGCGACGCGGAGGCTGCAGCGGCGCAATTTCCCTCAGCGGCAGCCTCCGCACCCGTGCTCGGCGAAGGTAAGAGACTCTCGGGTACAGCCATCGGCTGCGCCGATGAGGTCGCCGCAGCCCCCCGGAGCAGCAACAAGCTTCCGCGGGCTGCCACCGGGCCACAATCAACGACCACTTCCGCTTCGCCCAGCACCGCGGGCGGCAAGGAGTGATCGCTTGACATTCGCGCGTGCAGCGCGACGTGCCAACGACCCGCGCGGTCCAACGTGGTGGCCTTGTCAGGACGGTAGACTGCAAGTTTACCAGTCGCATCCAACTTGGCAGCGGCCGCACGGTCTTCCGCAATGCGGAGCGTGGTGATCGGAATTTGCTCGCGCTCTTCCCTCGTCAACGGGGGGCCGACGGGGCGCGCGACAAACGTCGCCTGAGCGATGAGCGGCGATTCTGAGAGACTTCCCTTCTCCGTCTTGTCGCGATGATGGCTGAGATCGCTCCACGAAAAGGCGTTTCCATGGGCATCCCGCAGAAGGAAGCCGAGTGGAATGGCTGATCCCGCCGACATTCGAAACGAAGATGAATTTGACAACGCCGCCCCCCCGTCACTGCCGGCGATGTCCAATAGCACGGCGCGGGATGCGCCAACATGCGCGACGAGGAAGCGTGCCGGTACGCTGTACGGTTCGACGCTTCCGTGTTCCAAGTGAGCCGCGGTCACCACTGCGTCGCCGACCCGCGCCGACACGCATCTGACAAACACGCGGCTGCTCAAGGGGAAGAGCGAAATGCCGTAGTCTCGTCGAGGCGCGGCGGGGCCACACTTTTTGTGGTGTTCCGTCACTACTGCCTTTGGTGGTGCGCTGCTGCGGCGCGGTGCTGGTGCGGCATCAACAGGCAACGCTTCGTCGAGGCTATCGGTGTCGTCATCGTCGTTGTGGTCGACCTCGTCGCTCGAGGCGCCCGGCAGATAGATGGTCGCCGTACAGTCCCGAGCCGCGTCCAGTGCGCTTAGGTTGGAAAGCGGAGTGGTCTTTTCCAACAGCGTTGCGCTGAGTCGAACAAGTGAGAAGTATTCCAATTCTGGCCGGACGAAGCACACGTTGTCATAGGCGTCACGGAGCACCAATTCAAAGAGAGCGCCTTCCGCGTCGCCGGCGGTGGCCTCCGTGGTCACTGGTTGTGTGGTGTCGTCGACCGGCGGAGGTGAAAGGGGCATCATCTCGTCAACCTGCTTGGTGAGTGGCACGAGCGAACAGCGAGGCCAACAGGGCTCCGCGGGCCACACAATGCACGGCCGGTCGACGGTGATCTCTTTTGCAAGCGCGACGGCCGACACGTCGCTCCGCCTCTCATTCATCATTTCGCCCTCGGTTCCGACCTCGCGACGTCGGCACAAAGCGACTTTGGCGATGTACTGCCCGGAAACCAAGGGCTCACAGGTCACGCGCCAAGTGCCTACTTCCGGAGAGGCAACAATGCCGGAACCTTGAATGCGATAGTCCGTTCCCGCGACCACCCGTTCGTAATCCGTTTCGTCGATCGACAAAGTTTCTCGCTGCTGTCGCTGAGGCGACGGTTGATGCATCCCAACCGTTGACTGGGACACGAGCGCGGCCGTCGACACGCCGACAGCCCCGCCCCCGCTGCTCGCTGCGTTGTAGTGGAGCACGAGCCGCTGTGGGGTCATGGCCACGGACCGGAACAACCGGAACTCAAAACAATCCGCGTACGGTTGGACGCCGCGAGACGATTTATTGCCGAATCGATCGCGCAGCGTGACGGTGAAGACGACGCTATCCGCCGCTCCGAAGCGTTCGGCGTCCACCTGGACACGGCACCGGCGTGAGTCCCATTGCACGTCCGCGGGGTGCACTTCGATGTCACGCGTCAGCGGCGCGCCACCCGCGATCGTCACCGGGCACTCCACACTGAGTCGGTAGGTGCCGACGATCTCCGGCGCGAACGTACCTCGAAGCTGATGACTGAATGATTGCGGCTCCGCCAGCGCGGAGGTCGGCGCGCCACCAAGCATCGTAAACGACGCGCGACACACAGGAATCTCCGAGAGGCTAGTCACCGCGTTGCCCGCGGTGGTGTCATCGTCATGAAACGAGTGCGCTTGAAACGCATCGTGGGACACCGCCACTCCTCCCGCGCCGTCGCCGTGCCACTCGCGCACCGCCACCGATCTCACGCAACGTGCGACGGCGACCACTTCCGCGGGCTCAAACTGCCCTGCGATCGGACTCGGATTCATGAAGCGGTCGTAAATCGATAGCAAGCAGCGGCCCGGGGCGTCTCCCGCGACGCAGCTCTCGTCCAGTTCCAACGTGCAATGCTGCCACGACAAGGGACCAGGGCCGTAGGCAACGTCGTTGGCGAATGACAGCTCGCGGCTCAAGTGGGACGCCGCGAGATTGTCCGCGTCCTTGTCCGAAGGAGGAGGTGGAGCCCGGCCTTCTCCCTCTTGCGCCCCTCGCAGCGAGAGAGTGACATGGTAACGACCGACCCGGGTCCTGTTGCATCGGAACGCACGGACGGTGGGAGGCCGCTCCGGCAGCCTTGTCGTCGTCGTCGTGCGGCATGAATCATCCTCATCGGCGTTTTCCGCTTCCCGAGTCGTGTCCGTGGAGGGTGGCGCGATCAGTAGGCCACCGAGTATGCCAGGCTCCACTTGGTGATCGAACGACTCGAGGACCGCTAGCGGGTCAACAAGCGGCTCCGCGCCGGGCGCTCCCGAGATAGCGGTTGGATTCGGTTGCTGTTCGCCTGACAACAACTCCGCGTGCAAACGTTCCGCGAAGCTTGGCGCGCCGAGGAGAGTGAGATTGCCAAACCGGTCGCGAAACTCAACGAGAAACACCGTGTCATGACCAGCCACGCTCTCACAGGACGCGGGCCGCCAAGGTGAAGGTGCAGGGAAGGTGATGGCATCCAGCTCTGCATGGCCAACGACGTTTGCTGCGTCGGTTCCTTGTGTGTGGTCGCGAGTGTCCGAGGCAACGGCTGGTGGATCCGACAGCGTGATGGGCGGTACGGAGGAGCTGCGACGCGCCCCTGTCAGCCACGCAATGCTCGTCTGCGGCCACTGCGCTTCGGCAGCCGTGACCGTGATTTGGACGCGCGAGTGCCTGGCGCCCATGGTCCCCGCAACGAGCGAGACGGACAGCACACCCGCCACCACGCAGCGCAGGCGAAAGGTCAACGTGCTGGTCGCGTCCTCGTTCAGATCGCGATGCGACCAGCTCGATGTAAAGGCTGCGATGTCGAACACCCCTTCGGGCGGCGGCGGGGGGTTACTCTTGCTGCCCATTTCATCCGGATGGATGATTCGCGGATGGCCGGCGGTCGTCGTCGACGCCGACGCGGTGGTGACATCCGACTGCACCACGAAGGAGCGCGCCGCGGATTCATGGGAAAGCAAGGCGAGGAACGGCGGCAATCCCGAATCGGGCAACCACGCTGACCCCTGCGCTGCGCCGTCGTGAAGAGGCGACACGCCGCTGTCGTTGGACGACAGCACGCGGTCACTGCCCGCCGCGGCTGCCGCCCCCGCACCGTCCGCCGGCCCTCCTCGATGTCGAGCCGCGGCGTGAGACGAGGAGGTGATGTCGGCTTGGGTCGCGACATCGATCGTGGCTTGGGACAGCGACACAGGATTGTCGAACGCGTCTCGTAGACGCACGACGATCGTGAACGTTTCGCCGGCTTGGACCTTGCCTGGGGCGATCACCCGGGTGTGCGGCTCTTGCCAGTCCAGTTCGGCAGGCCGCACGAGATCCGCGGTTCGCTTGACGGTGTCGAGTGCCGCCTCGGAGTCCTCAGCGACCACACACGTTTTATCGCCTTCCAGGTTTGCCAGCCGACGTAGAAGGAGGTGCTGATCTAGACAGGTTCGGGCGCTGTCTGTGAGGGTCGCTTCGAGGCGCAGCGTCCCGATATGCACTGGCGTGCAGCACACTTCGATGACGTGCAACTGTCCGACGACACGTCGCGTGGATGTCAGCGGGACGATTTCCTCGTCGGCCCCGTCGCGGGAAACCGGGGAGCGTTGCACCTGCTTTTCCGTCGGGGATCGCCGGCCCAGCAGACACGGAGCCACATCCGTCACCGCGCGGAAGGAAGCCGGGAACACACTCGGCTCCGGCACGAGCGGGGTGCCCGTGACCGAGGAGTTGTTATGGTTGTCCAACGCCGGATCCGACCCAGAATGGGCACCACTGCCGCGACCTTCCGCCGACAGCGTCGAGGATGTACGCCGAGGGACCGTGAGTGAAGCACCGAATGTGGGCTGGGCGAAACCGCGAGGGACCAACGCGGTCGACGGGTTACCAAAGCGATCGAGCAGTACCAGCTGCGCTTTGACGCTGTTCCCAGCGATGACGCGTCCGCCGAGAGCGGCCGAAACGGACGTCGTCGTCGTCGTCGTTTGCCCTCCACCGGCGGCGGCGGTGGACACAATGGAAAAGATGGAGGCCGACCAGCAGATGACCGAACTGTCGACGCGAACCGAACCAGTCGACTTCGGTATCGCTGAGATGGGTGCAGAAACCTGGCTGTTGACGATTGCCTCGGAATTGGCGGCGGGTGCCATCACGTTGCGCTGCGGTGCATACGTCACCTCAGCGGACGCGAGCCCTTTCACGGTGGGCCAGAATACGAGAACCATCGCGCATGGATCTAGCAACAACGGTTCTACGGTAGAAGCAGGAATCGCCGTATGGACGTCCACGGCGTTGGTCTCCGCGAGGAGCGAACGGGCGCTACTCGAAGCGCCGCCGGCGGCATCGTGCACATTGTCGACCACGCGGATCGTGGAAGACTCGGCGGCCGCCATCCGGGAGACACTCAGTATGCGACCTTCGTTCACGGCGCGCACCTCCAAGTCTGACAACTCACACGCGGGCGTGTCATTACCAAACTCGTCACGAAAGTGGACCGACATTCGCACCGGTTCGTCTCCCGCACTGATCCTGGGAGTGAGCAACTTCAGCGACGACGCGGACCAGTCAATGGGCGCCGGGAGGACAGCGACCGTGGCGGTGTGGGCGTCATGACCCGTATACGAAACGAACACCTTCGCGGAGCCGCGTTTCGTGGCCACGAATGAAAATGTGAACTGGGAGCCATAGCCTTCCACCGACCGCGTCGGCGCCACGGCGCCCTCATTGGTCACCCAGGCGATGAAGTCCGATCCAGTCGCTGGCGTTGGATTTCGATAGCGATCGCGGCAGTCGATGGTGACCGAGCAAGTGACGCCGGCGGTGGTTGACATGGGCGTCAAGAGGGTGGATGATTCCCAGCACAGCATGGCGGGCTGCACTTCGACGGCAACGGGCTGCGGGTGTAGTTCACCTCTCCACGCGACATCAAATAACAACGTGCCTGCCCGCGTCGGTGTGGCGTCGAAGCGGAACGTGGTGCCTCCGCTTGCTTCGACTCGATGGACGTCACCGATGTCGCATGACACATGGCTGTCGTCGCTATATCTCGCGGTGACAAGAAGATCCTCCGTGTCGGCGCCAATCACGGCATTGCCGTACGCGTCCTTGGTGATCACGTGCACGGTCACGGTCTCCCCGGCGAAGATGGAAGACGAAGTCGAGCTGGCCACGCTATCTTTCCAGGACAAATCCCGGCCAGCGACGACTTGAACGCGCGCCACAAGGAATGGTGCCGCCGCACCACCACCGTGACCTCCTCCGCCTCCGCTCGTCGTCGCGAGGCACGTGGCCTTGACCGTGGCGTACCCCGTGCGCATCGGACGGAAGTCGAACGCGTACTCCCCATGATAGATCTCCGTCGAGTGCAACTCCTGCCTCTCGCCGTTGAACAATTCCAGCCGGAACGCGCTTTGGTCCATCCGTGCCACGCGATTGCCGAAGGAATCGCGCACGAGAAAGTTCCCATGCACCTCGTCTCCCGCGATGACCTCAAGCTCGTCGAAAGCGAGGTGTGAGTTTTTGAAGTCGGCGTCGCTTGACACACAAATCAAGTCTGGCCCTCGGTACGCGATGGACATGGCACCGATGACGAGCGTGACGGTGATGTCGCCCGCGACGGTCGGCACGCAGCTGGAACGGTAGGTGCCGTCTGCGCATAGCGCGAGCGGCGTCACGGGAATATCGACGTCGGAGCACGCCACTCGCAGGATCATGTCGTTGACGGAGTGAGGGAGCGAGAGGTTCCCTTGGGTGTCGCGAAGGGTGACGGAAATCGTCATGTCGCTGCCCGCCGTGCACGTGGACGGCGTGACGCAGATGGCGCTCAAGGAATCACTGAAGGCCGAGGTCGGACGCACGGAGACGGTGTTCGACACGATCAAGTGCCCACGCGCGACCGCTCCGACGACGAGGGCTCCCGCCACGCGCGTGATGAGCGCGACGGACGTGGCCCCCAGTTGAGCGGCCGACGCCGCGTCACTTTGCGTAGCCGCGGCGGCCGACGCGACGACGGCGGAATGTGATGACGACGCTGCCGCGGTGACTTTGGTCAAGGCGACATAGTGGATGGTGGGCAACGGACGGTCGACCACCTGCCGTCCCTCCCGATCCTTGATGTGCACCGTGACTCCCACGCGGTTACCCGCAACGACCTGCCGTGGCCCAGCGGAGACGACGGATGACGGCCAGTGGGGCTCGCCGGAGCCAGGTCGCTCCCGGATGGCCCGGACGGCAGGAACCACGGCGGTCGCCTCACTATTCTTGCCAAAGCGCCGTGCGAGGAACTCGCGGATGAACGCGGCCGGACCACGGGAAGCGGCCGATCCTTGTTGATCAACAGTTGTCGAAGGCGCTGTTCCCGTTGCACCACCGACCGACCCTTCCGACGCACCGGCGGCGCCGCCGGCCAACGGCACGAGTCGCTTGGTCGCGATCTCCTCAGCGTCCGTGATGGCGATGCCATACTTTTTGTAGTTGTAGTGCACGCCGTGGAGTTCCTTCGTCCCGCCGTAGACGCGGTGGGGAGAGGCAGCATCGGCCCCTCCAGCCGGTTGTGTCGCCGTTGAAAGCGTGAAACCACATTTTTTATGCAGATAGTGCTCGCGCATGTGCCCAGTGGTGGCGCAGGCGAGATAGACCCGGGTCACTGGAACCGCGGGTGACGACGCTGGTGGGCGATTGGCGGAAACGTCGAACATCGGGGCGTCGCAGAGTTCGACGTCGCCCAAGGACGCAAACGTGGTGCGGAAGTCTCCCCGACACCATTCCGAGATCACGCGTTCTGGCGGAGGTGGACGGGACATGGGTATCGACGTCGACGGCTTTTCTGGAATCGGTGCCGGGACGTGGGGTGGGTTGAACGACTGCACATCGGGGCCGGCTGTTGGTGACGTTGACGCTCGCGTCGTGGGCGTGCCGTTTGGAGATCCGGTTTCGGATGAGGCAGCTGGAGCGGAGCTTGCAGCAGCCGCTGCCTCTGTCGTAGTGGAAATAGGACTCTGTGCGGCGGATCCTTGCGCGGAGCTGGCATTGGTGGCGAGAGGCTGGGTTTGGGTTGCCGTGGCAGGTTGGAGCAGCACCAGCACGCGCGCAATAATGCATTCGGCGAAAAGAGTAATGCTGGCGTCGCTCAACAGCGGCAGTTGCTTTTGAAACCGCTCCGTGGCGGACCGACTAAAAAGGTCGCATATCGCGTCCAGCACGGCGGCCGTGCCGCTGATCGTGATGGGAGCCAAGAGGGTTTTCGAACGCAGCAGCAGCGCCTCGGCCAGCCGCCGTGCGCCGAGGAGACTAATCGGGACGGGCGAGCCCAGGAGGAGCTCCGGCGTGCAGAGCGACGCGCGGCCAAGCACACTGGCCAGCAGAATGGCCGTGAGTTTAAGCCGCAAGTGAGTGTAAAACCGCACGAGGCCCTCTCGATGATTCGATATGATTCTCTGAAATCGACGAAACAGGCTTTCGTCAGGGGGCAGCTCGTGGCCGTCGTCGTCCACGTCACTGTCATCACTGAGGTCAGAATTCGATGGAATCTCACCGCGCGTGGCGGGTGCGGGCTTCAGATGCGCGGCGGCATTGGGACGCTGTCCACTGCGAAAGAGTGACCTTGTTTGGGCCACGTTGGCATCGTTGACGTCGTCGAGGCGAGCATCCAATATCGTGGAGAGACGAGATATGTGTTGCAATTCGCGCGTGGCTTCGTGATACTGCTGCACCAGCTGGGAGATGAAGTGGCGGGGCTGTGTCAGCACGTCACGCACCACCGTAAGCAAGCGAACGATGCGCTGCTCCTCACAGCGTTCGAAAGCACTTTGCGCCCCGGTGGAACCAGCGATGCCTCGATGATAGTGCCCACTGCCTGACCCGGCGGTCAGAAATCCCGCGACGTCGTGGTGCGAACTGGTCACCGATACCAGCGATCGATGAACGGTGAACAGCTCCCACTCGGTGCTGTCCGTGTCGTCGAGCCATCCGTAGGCGGTGTGAGATAGCAGCGAGGTCACGGCCGCAGCGCCGGATCCCAACCCAGCCGCCGCGGACGTCGCGGATGACCCAAATGCGGAAGGAGAACCGCGAGGATGATCGTGATTGTGGTGCATGACATCGCTGGAACGGCACGCGGCGTAGGAGAGCATCACGCGCTGACGGCGGCCTTCGAGCGCGCGTCGCCGCTCCAATTGGGCCTCCGGCGGCGCGATGGGGTCCAATGCAGCCCGTTGAACCGCGCGGTGGAAGCCCAGCCCAACCGCCTCGCTGACGCTACCCACTCGGTAGCAGTACTTTGACGTCAGAGGACCATCAAAGTACTCACCGTCCTCCGTCCGGATGCCGCTGTCGCGAAGCAAGCCGGTGTCCGTCCAGGCAACATCCGCTTCCGACACGCGTGTTTGGAGGGGAATGTCGGGAAAATCGGCGTGAAGTGGGAGCAGCAGAGCGCGAATGAAGAACTCGTCGGCACTGAGCGTGGCAACTAACGAAGTCACGTGACGCCGCGAGGCGCAAGCGACGATGCGCCCCACGCACATGTGCGCCAGTACTTCGAGCGAGGTGGTCGTCAAGCATGCGAGCTGTTCGGAGTACCTCGCGGCCATGCGCACCGCCACTCGCTCGGCGAGCGCCATCACGATGCGACACGTGTTGGTCGACGATCGCGCCCCAGGCCTCGATAGGCCGTCGGGGCTTGAGGAGGCGGCAGAATGCGTAGAATTCGTCGAAGCGGTCGAACAGCCAATTTTGTCCAACAGCTGCACGGTGAAGAGCGGCACATTGCATGACAACTCCGGGAGCACATCGCTCCCGGAGTCGCCGGCGGCGTCCGACGATGGAGCGGCGGACATCGCAGCGGCACGAGCCGCGACAGTTTCTAAAGTGTCCACGGTGCGACTCTGCAAAGCGATCGCGTTCAAGCCGTGAGAACGGACGGTGGTGCCAATGACTCCGAGCGCGACTCGGCCATCAGCCGACGTGTGACATCCCCGAACAGCTGCGGCGTTCGAGAGCAGAATGTCGCAGAGTAAGGTGTACATGCGAGTGTAGAAGTGGCCAAGTGTTTCTCGGCGCAGAATCACCATGGACAAAGACGCGTGCGTGCGGGCGGCGTCCTGACGACTGAGACTCTCGGCGGCGGACGACGCGCGCACCGCCAAACCTGAAACGGAGTAGCGTGGCCGGCCACCCCCCGCGGCGAGTGTCGAAGAAGGATCGAACGCCCTCCCTGCTGGCGAATTCAAACTGGCGCCGCCAGACGATCGCGCACTTACGGAGCGGCTGCGGGTATCCACGCCCGGACTTCCCTCGCGGCTTTGGTTGGGCGGCGATGCACTGCCCCCGGTCGTTGTGGGCGCAAGCGCCGCATCCTGATGTCCCAAGGAATCGAACCGGGCGGCGATGTGCAAAGCCCGCAAGGTTAGCAGCGCAAGGCGCGACGTGGGCGGGTGAACTGCCGACAGATGGCGGAAGAAGCAATACGTGAGCGCCTCCGCCTCGTGCTCGCCGCGACTGAGCTCGTCCAGGACTAAGTCGTTCGCGATAGAAGGATTGGGCAGCGCGGTTGCATCGTTGGTGGCTGACTTCGATCCTCCCCCGCGCCGACCACCACTGTTTGTTTCGGGTCGATGCCGTTTGATTTCTTCCAACGCTCGATGCACCGCCGTGAAACATGGCACGCACATGCGGTGCCGTTTGTTACTTGGAACCGGCTGGCCGAGGAGAGAATCGAACATCGCGCCGGCGGCCTGATGAGCCGAAACCGCACCATTCCCTCCTGGCGCTCCCCCTTGTGCGAGCAATCCGGATGGATTCGGCGTGCCTCCGCGCGCCATGAGCATGGAGTTGTTTGGAAGTGACGCCAAGCTGACGTTTTCCGCCAGTGCGTGACCCGGATATTGACCACCTGCGGCGGCGGCGGCGGCGCGGCTGCTCTCGGCATCCACGGGACGCCGCAAATCTCGCAGAACGAGCGGCGTCGCATCTGTAAACGGTAGCACGACGTTATACTTGGTGCAGTCGTCGCAGTAGACGAGCCCACAGCTGCGGCAGTGATGGCGGCGTCGCGTGACCCCAAATAGCCTCTCGCAGCGCTGACACGCCGTTTTCGTGTCGCAGTCCCAAAGCACGTGACGGTAGAAGGGGTCATACATGCTCGCGGCGATGTCGGACGCCGAGGCCAACACGCCACTCGAGCCGCCCGCAGCCACGTTAGCCATACTCAAAGATCGGAGGGAGGAAGAGGAGTGAGGGAGGGAATGCTTGGGAGATGTGTTGGGTGGGAGAGGTTTCGGCCAAAAAAAAACAATCAAGAACGCTAATGGCGAAGAAACTTGTTGACGGTGTGAGAGATTTCTACCGGGCTGCGCTTGCTGTCCCAATCGCAACTCTGTTTAATGATTTTTCGGACCCGCCTATGTGAAGATGCCGAGAATACTGTCGGGATCGATCTCCGCCACCGTAAAGGTGCCGCCGCGAAATGAGGACTGCGGCGGTGTCGCCATCGCAGCGTGGCACAACGTGGTGGCAAATCCAGCTGTCGCGTCCCTGAATGGCCCCACCGCCACGGCGATGACGACATTGACCTCGCGACGCTCCTGCAGGGTGAAGCTCCACCCTTCTGCGCAGTGCCCGTCGACATCCATGCGAACCAAAGCGGCGGCGCGCGTGGAAAGGGGGGCTGGACGCAGGGGTCCGATCGCACAGGAAGAGGAGGAGGAGGCGGCGGCGACCGCCACGACGTCCACGTCAGTGAAGAAATCCCGCGACATGACGTCGCTCCGGTCGACGGTGAACGACACGCGTTTCAGGTCTAAACCCAGCCCGATGCCCACGGCCTTGATGTACGCCTCCTTTAAGCACCACAGCACCATGAATCGCTTCAGACGGGCAAAGCGGCGGCGCGCCTTCGCGAAGGAAGAGGTAGAGGAGGTGTTGAACGCGGTCGCGGCAGCGTGCGGACACGGCTGGAGCCTCCCCGAGTCACTACTGGCCATCCCACCGCTTCTTCCTTCTTCGCTCGATGACGATGAAAGCGGTTCGTACGTACCCGTCCGACAGACCTCCAAAACAACACTGCTGTCGTAATCGTGATCCTCCCCGTCGTCGTTCTCATCGCTGCCTCGGCAGTGTCTGTCATCGGGATGCGTTGAAGCCCTGCAGCCCTCCCGGATCCAGTCCCATTCACTCACTGTGAAGTTTTCACTCAGAATGTCGAAAAAATCCTCAACTTCGCCAGGGACGTCACCGTCATCGTCCGCGTGCAACAACCAAGGTTCCGGAGGGCTAAGCTCGACCGGCATCACGTCTACCCCAACGATGCCCACCGCGAGCAGCGGCCTCACCACCGAGTCGTCGTTCGACTCCATCTTCTTCTCGCTGTGGTGCGAAGCAGTAGCGTTTCCGCCTTCCCCGTCGCCGGTTGCCCGCGGCAGCGGCTCCAAGCAACACGTCGATGTTGTGGGGGGGAAGAAGGGACTTTCCACCGCCGCCACGATGGCACCCGCATGCGTCAAATTCACATTGTACGCATGTTGGTCGTCGGGAACATACGGCTTGCCCTCCGTCGTGCGGCAAAACGTAACGGTGCGCGGCGAAGGAAGGCCGGGGCCATCATGGCCCAGCGGCGGCGGCGGCGGCGGATGGCCATCTCCACCACCAGTAGTCGCGACGAAGGGCAACAAACCGCCGCTGGCTGCGGGGGCACCACCGCCCGACAAGCGGCGCCGCTGCCAACCGTACTGGTACCGGTGAATGAGCCACTGCAATAACAACCGACCCAGCAGGAACGCTTTGGGATCCTCTCGCTCGTGGTGAGGATAGCCGACCGCGGTCGCCGCGCCTTTGTGGTATTGCAAAATGCGTTGCGCGGCTGCGCGGTCGCTAACGACGTCGGTGAGCAGCCGCCGCCACTCCGGTTGGCTCGGACGCCACCTGCGCACGTTACAGCAGTAGCCAATCACGACTGCAGGTGGTCGAGTCCCAGAGGCGACATCTGACACATCTCGGTCCATTGTTGTGCTGTCAGAGGATCGATCCTGGCCGGAAACTGATCCACCACTTGCGCGCGCGTGGCTGATAGCGCTCCCCCCCAGCCCACCCACTTGTAGACACCACCCCAGCTCAACCAAAGTCAACTGGGTAGTGCACCGCAGCAAGCGCTTTCGCGACTTGCTCCTTGCCGGATCCCCATTGGCCCCCTTCCCTTCCTTCTCACAACCCACACTTCAATTACCCCCAACACCACGGGGCAGCCTCGTCTTCCTGCGACGCGGCAAGCACGAGGGCCGCAACTCTCGCCTCGTGATCCGGAAAGACGGCGCGAACGGCGTTGAGGGCGGCGATGTTGAGCAACGCGAGAGCGGAGCGGTCACCACCGGCCTCCGTCGTTCGGGCGATTTCCTGCCTATGACCTAAAAGGGTTGTGAGCCGAGAGCGAAGAGAGGAAGAGGAAGCGGTGCGGTGATGCGGTGTTGACTCGTCAATTAGGGGGGGCGAGGCAGCCCGAGGATGCTCGCTCGTGGACACAACATCACGGAGGGCCATAGAAAGCTGAAAAGCCTCGATGACGCATACCGTGCCAGCCGGTAGTCGCACGATCCCGTTGCACATCGGGCTCGGTGAGGAAAAAGCGACGACGCTGTGGTGGTTGCCGTCGACAGAGGGCTCTGATCCGATGGCTTGCTCCGCGTGCCCTGGGCCGTTGTCAATCGCATGCGTCGTACGAGGTGGAGCAAGGAAGCGAAACGTCACGAAGGAGTCGGGCTGCTCTCGAAACCACAGGAGACGAAGCGCCTCGAGCGCTTCACTCACGATGGGGGAGATACTCACCCCATCCGTGCGGTGACGACGGGTTGTCGATGAGTCCGAGGCAGCGTCGACGGCGAAGTCCGGCTGCCACGGAGCGGCGGAGGCACGAAAATCACGTGATACGAAACAGGAGGCGGCCGCCGTCGTCGGATCACGCGAGACAGCGGCATTGTGGTTGGACTTTGTATCCTCAGCCGCCGCAGACCCAGTTCCTTCCCGTTCATTGACGTCGCACAATTTCCCATTGGCATCGCCGCGGTGTGCCGCAACGACCGTATCGTTCGCGAATGTGTCGAACGCGTGACGTTGCCACACGGTGACGAAGCAATCTTCCTCAGGAAGGAACAACTCCGCCGCTTCGCGAAGCACATCGTCCACGATGCTCTGGAGCGACACCACATGCCGGCTGAGATACCGCAGCTGTCGTGGAAAGTGAGTGACGAGCGCCTTCACGTGGCATCGGCGGATCGCCTCCTTCTTCGTCCCCGCCCGCCCCTCCGCGAGGCACAGTTTTGGATGAAGAGACACCAATTTCGCCGACGTGATCCAAACCTGCGCCGAAGGGTCGCGCACCGGTTCGGTTAAGAGCAACGGCTGTCCAAAGACTTGAGAGAACAACTGCTGCGACAAGTCGACGACGGTACGAATGGCGTTGCTGGCAAGTGAGTTCAGCTGCTCCGACCACAGAAGCGTGTGCCGCATGTGAGAGAGAAGAAGCGCGAGGGTGATGGAGTCAGAACGTTGTGCTCCCAATTCTCGGTCATCGTCTTCGCGAAGAGGGACGGATCCCACGTCTCCCGCATTTCGAAAGAGGGAGACCCACGCGGCCACATAGCGTGCATCGATGACCCGACCGACGAAGCGCTCAAGTTCCTCACAGAGGCACACGTCGTACAATTGCTGTCGACTGGACGCAGCAGTCGCTGACGCGGTGAGGTTGCTATCGGCGGAGTCCTTGCCGGCTGCCGTCTCGAGCGGCTCCACCACGACCTCCTCGTCGTTTGCCGTCAAGAGGGTGAGGCGCCGTCCCAACGACTGCCGACAGAGGGTCGTGGTGAGGTTCTCCGGCAGCGCAGCGGAGGGCGCGGTGACACCATCTTGAGCAACAGCATTTTCACCCTCCGGGGATAAGCGAGACGAAGGGGGCGATGATGCGGCGCCTTGCAACGTCAATTCACACACCGAACGAATTTCAATGCTGCCCGACATGCCAGGAACGACGTGTGACGAAGGCACCACACGCGCGTGGCGCGACCCAGCCGCCGCGGCGGCACTGTCGATGGTTTCCACGACGTTGAGAGCAAAGGCGAAGCGTTCATCGGGAGCGTCGCCGGATGGCCCTTCCTGCCGAGGCATTGCGGTCAGACAGGAAGGAACGATACTGTCGCCCGTCATGCCCCTCCCGGGGCGAAGTTGTTGCTGCGGCAGTTGGGTCAACCTGTCTTCGGGGAAAGAAGGCGAAAAAACGACGTCCCAGAAAAAGGGCGCGATCACCTTTTCCGCAAGCGCCACGATGACGCTGGATCGCGTGTCGAACATCAGCTTGGGAAGCTGAGAGGCCTCCGAACTGGTCACCGACGCTGTCGCATTAATCGCCGAGCTGCTGCCGCATACGGAAGCGACGGAAATCGCGGGCTTGGCGCCAGCCGCGAGAGCGGTGTCTGGCCGGCCAAGTTCGACGTATGCGGCGAACTCCTTTGGGAAAAGCCGTCGGCACGTGTCGGTGATCAGCAGCCGTTTGGCATCCGCCTTGTTCGCGCAGTTTACCGACCGCGCGAAGGTGGCCCAGGATCCGTCCACGTCATAGCGCACTTGCAACGTGGACACCCAGTTGTTCGGGTTGGGCTGAACTGTGTCCACCATGACGTCACCGACGCCAAAGTCCTCGATCAGGCAGGCTTTGAGCACGTGAAAGATCGACGTCATGAACGATACGCGTTTTTCTCTTGGAATGTGCTGATACTTCGGCTGCATCGCGAGGCCTTCATACTTGCCACCCGAGCCCGCCGCATGTCCCCCTGCCGTGTTCAGAGAACACGCCGCGGCACTCTTGAAGTCGTCCCGGTTTTTCACCATGTCGTACTGACGAGGGAAGTTGTTCCGCAGAGCGTTGCTGCAGGCGATGCGCCACGCTTGGCCTCGGAGCCGGTGCTGTCCAGTGCCGAGGACGAGGCGTGCGCTGGTGACCGGGTGACTCACGTGCACGGTGGCTTGATGCATGAGCTGCGCCCCGGCATCCACCCCGGCATCCAGTGTGGCGTAGTCGACGGCGAAGTACTGGTTGAGGTGGGCGTAGGTGCACTCTCCAAGAACGTTGTAGGGTGTAATTTTGGACCCCTTCAAGCGCTGAACGACGTCGAGGCGCTCGAGATGCGCGCCCTCCGCAAGAATATCCTTGAACGTCACCTCCCAAGTCGCGGAGGTCTTGGGAAAGCGCAGAAACAGAAACTGCAAGGCACTGAGTTGACAGCGCACCTCAGTGAGATACTCTCCGGGACTCTGCGCGGCGGCGAGTTCGCGACCACCGTAGGCCACCGTACCCCAAATAGAGGCCGTGCTTCCGCTTCCCAGTGGCGCGGTGGAGAGCTTGACGGAAACGTCCGTCTCATAGAACGACGCGCTGGACGAAAACTGGCCGGCAAACGGCTGAGCTCCCAGTTGCTTCTCGGCAGCTTGCATTTTTAGTGACGTTTCGATCGACAGTTGCAGGCAGTATCGCTCGGCGAACCAATTCAACGTAGATAGAAACGGGCGGCGGCGCGTGCTGCCACTGCTCCCCCCTCCCTCCTCTCGGTGGTGCTTGTACGCCTGCAACGCGCAGCTGCGCACGGCAGCGTGCCGCGTGCGTTGCTTGAGCGACGAAAACGAGACGCGATTGTCGAATTCGTCAGTGATGGTGATCCGAGCACAGGCCGCGTCGTTGAACACGCCGTTGAGAGTACCCGCGGCTGCCTTGCCACCGTGGGCAGCGGCAGGAGGAGCACCGCTTCCATGAGAGATTGATGCCCCCGCGGGCGACGACGGCGGCGAGACAAGAATTGGCGCCCCGCCGTTGATCGGCAAGATCAATCGCGTTGGCGTCTTCGGCAACGGAGTTGTTGAGAGAGCGCCCCCAGACGCGGCGACCGACGCGTCTCCGTCGTACCAAACACGGACTTCGACGGCGACTCGCTGACCGGCCAGTGCGCAGGAAGAGGAGAAAGGGCGCGAGGAGGAGCGGCCGGCTGCGTCCCTCGTAGTGGTCGCAAAGTCCGCGAAGCGGCAAAAAAATTCGTCATCTTGAGATCGCGCGAGAAAGTCAAAGGTTCCGGCAGAAGAAGAATGGAGCGGTGGGCGACGAGCGCCGGCGGCACAGCGGCCGTCGCTGTCGCCGTCATCACCGACCTGGCGTTCGTTAAAGAATATTCGCAACTCCGAGGCGTCCTCCTCATCTTCGCCATTGGCGACTGCCGAGAGACGTAACGATTCGGTGGCGGCGCGTGCCGCATTTCTCAGCGCCCGAGTGGCGGTGGATCCCTGTTGGGACAACAAGGTGACAAAATGGGCGACGAAGGCCCAGTCATCGCGGACAAATGCTATGCACTTCACTCGGGCGCCGACATCCGGATTCGCTGGGTCGTGTGACAAGGAGAAACGTAACGTTTTGTTCTGGCCAACCGCGAGATACCGCAGCTCATCTAGCGCCTTTTCGTAGCCCACAGGGGCCAGCAATTTGTGGTGACTCGCGGAGACGTTGCCGGTGGCTGAGAGGAGGTCACTGGTGGCTCCAGCATCGGTCTGTTGGAATGGCGGCGACGCCAAACCTGTCCCACCACCGGACGCCACGTCTAGGCCACCTGTCGATGGCGGTTGGGTTGCGACGGCCGCTTGTGGAGCCCCGGCAAGATCCGTCCCCAAGGCGAGGTCGGTCACAGATTGAAGCGCCACTGACGCATCCGAAGCGACCGCCGTGGCAATGGTGACGTTAAATCCCGCGAATCGCGATACGACGGACGCGCGATGGCGATTTGGCTCCTCCTCCTCGTCGTGATCAACGGACCGAGCGCGGATGTCGTCACCACTAGCAGCGGCGGGGTCTGTTGGAAGCTGTTCGCCACCACGAGGCTCGGGCGAGGGAGCGGGAGCCAGGTCTTCCCCACCGGCGGCGCCGCGGAGAGCAGCCGCAGAAGGGTCGTCATCGGTCGGTCCGCTCTCACCCACTTGAGCTCGTTTGATCACGGCAGGTCGCACAGCGATGTTGCATCCAGGACCGAATCTCTGGCGAAGGCGCCCTAAACACCCTCGTTTTGTGGGGTCGATGCGATCGAGGATCGCTGCTGCGCCGCTCCCACGGTCCGCTCGCAGTCGAGCCATTGGCCGCGCGGCAGGCGCAACGCAATTTCCGCGAACCGCAGCGACGGCGAAAGCTATTGCTGGCACTAGCGCCCCAGCCTCCGACAACCTGATGTGGCTGCATCGAGGATTCAAGGGCAGCAGCCATCGCGGCCGCGCCACAGACAGCGCTTCCTCTCGCGTAGCCACGGACCCGCGACATCGCAGCCGAACGAGATGCCGTTGGATCATCACACAGGAAGGAAGAAAAAAAGTTACCCCAGAGGGGGGAAGTAAAGTACTATACACGAAGGCCCGACTCTGTACTAGACCGGTGTGGCGACAAGAGATGAAGGCCAACCGAAGGCGATGTGTCGTTTCAAGTGTCGCGGTTTCGGTCGACCCGGTCCGTCCTGGAGGTGTGCGGAACTCTCTCTCTCTCCCGCCCGCCCGCAAGAACGATCTTTTCCGGCCCTTCACGATCGGTCTCCTCACTGTGAGGGGGGCAGGTATTTAGGGAGGGGGTGAGTTCTCTCCTCGCTTCCTTGAGCTAGGGGTTTGTTACGCGTGACCACAAAAACTATTTCCACTCCCGCACCCCCTCACCCATCCTTGCGCGGCCTGGGCAGCGGTGTCGGCTCCCCTCGCTGCGCTGTTTCTTCTCCTCTACCACTGCACGGGGACAAAGACGTTGCTCGCCTTGACCGGAACGGACACGATGGACTCGGTCGCGCTCTTCAAGGCGTAAAGGGCCAGTCCGAGCTGCTGCTGTTTGTCGCCGCCTCCAACTACTTGGGTCACCGGGTCGAAAAAGTGTAGCCTGAAGTCTCGCTCACCCAAGCCATACCCTTCGTGCACGTACAGCTGAACGCACTGCATCTTTAAGGCGAGCGAGACGAGATGACCGAGCCGTTCGTCGTCGGCAATGCTCGTGAAAAAGCACGTCACACAGACGGCCGCTGATAAATGGGGGAAATCGGCATGCTGCAAACGTTTTAGCACGACGAGGTCCGCAAAGTCGTCGGAGCTTTCCGGAAGGGCAGTACTGTGCGGCTGTTTGCGATGACGATTGGTGACGAACGCGTAGCAATCCGAGCCACCCGCACCGAGCTGTCGCAAGAGGCCGCCATGCATGCCGCGGACAAAGGCCGCCTGCGACGAGGGCTGACGCAAACGCACCGCCGCTGACGCCGCGCAACGAACTGCCGCCATTTCCGCGAGTCGGTCCACGGTGGCAGCGACACGGTCCCAATCGATGTCGCTGTCGCCGTCGCCGAGGTGGATCCAGCCCTTCTCGGCAAGTTCCAGGTGTTCCGGACGGCAGGATTGGCGGAGGACTTCATCGCAGCGGAGCACGTGCGGATAGCGGCGCACGCGAGGAAAAAAGTGATCGGCCACTCGCTCGCTCATTATCGCGGGTGCAACGCCGCCACCAGTTGCCTTCGGCTCCGCCGCGGCGGCGGCGGCTGCGGCGTCCTCCGCGGCCTGCAAGGTGTGAACGTGAGCCAATACGGCTAGAGGGTCGATGGTTCGCTGATAGAACCTGGTTTTCGAAAGGGGCACAAGCGTCGTTCCGGCCCCGCCACCCGGGGAGAGGTCCCGAGCAGATGAAAAGACAACGCAAAACGATTCCGCTGTGCAATGCTCAACCGCGTTCAGCAATTCGTACGTTGTCTTCGAGGTCGAGCTGGCCATATGGCGGTACCACACGGAGGGGTGCAACGCGATTGGCAGGACCCTCGGAGGAGCATCCGGCGACGATGGCGCCGCGACGTTGAGGATCGCGATGCCGCCCAACGGGTAGCCAGCCGCGAAGGCCGCCACATCCGCCGCGGCAGGGTCAGTGGGCGGCAACCACAAACGCCCGGCTTGGTGGAGCGATTGCTCTAGCGCCGCGGCGCTCGTGAAGGCAGAAAACTGGCTCGGAAGGGTGGGCGCAAAACCGAGCGCTGATTGCCCTCGCAACAACTCCCAGGCGGCGTTGACGACCCGCTCGGGCGTGGGTTCGCCTGGGGCAATGAGCTGCGCAGCCTGAGGGATCGACGCGCGGCTCGCGGCAGGTTTCCCAAAGAACTTCGCCGCGGCCCTTCGTGGAACAAGCTGCACCGCCGAGCTGAGCGCAAAGGTGGGCGGAGCCGGCGCGTATTGCGCCATCAAGGCCTGAAATGTCCTTGGCTCAGCAGGCGATTTCCCGGCGGCGTCGGAACTGGCCGCGGCCGCCGTGATCAATTCACACAAGACGGCGCGGGCATCGGCGGCCCCCACAAGCGTCGCGACGTCCACAGCACCGAGCCCTTTCTCATCGGCAATGTCGGGCGCAAGTTCCTGTCCCGCGGGGCCGCAGAGATCCTTGATAAGCGCGCCGCCGTTTACGTCTGCGGCGTAGTGCAGCACGCCTCGGTGACTGTCGTCAACGAGCGCCGCCGGGTGCACTTTGGTTGATCGCAGCACCTTCACGGCGGCCACCACGGTGCGGAACTTTCGGCCCTTGACAGCCGCGAGGACCTCTTCGGGCTCGATCGTGACGCGAGATGCCACAGCGGGTGCCCCGCTCACGGCAGGAGCCGCCGTTGCGACAGCTTGCGCTCCACCGGTGGTAGCCGCTCCGTGCAGAATATTCGGGTTGACCCAGCTGTTTCCGCCCTTCGCATCTTCGGCGGTGTCGTGGTCCTCATCGCCGAAAGGGTCGTCGTCGAGCATGTCGTCGTCGTCGTCTTCGTCGTCGTCAGGTCCGAAGCCGTCCATGTCGTCGTCGTCCTCATCCATCTCGGGGACCGCCGGCCCACCACCGTAGTAGTTTCCGCCGGTTCCCCGACCTCTGTAGCCGCCGCTACCTCGGTCCGCTCCCCGATACCCCCCGCGATAGCCGCCACCTGCGACCTCTGCGCCACCTTGGTAGGGGCCAGGTCCATAATGATGATGCTGCTGGACATAGCCCCCCCCGTGGGGGTCGCCTGGCTGGTAGCCTCCGCCCATCGGCGCGTTCCATTGTGGCTGGCCAGCTCCAGGATGAGAGGCCCCCCCTTGGGGGCCGCCGCCGCCGCGATGTTGGAACGGATGGGATGCCCCCCCGTTGTGCACCGAGGGAGGATACGGCCCTCCCGCTTGGCCCCCTACGCTGCCAAAGGGCGGCTGCTGCTGGTACATGATGCCCTGCCCCCCTGGGCCGCCTGCGGGGGGTTGCCAGGAGTGCTGCTGGTGCTGTTGGTGGTGCGTCGGAGTCGGCTGCCATTGACCCCCTGGGAAGGAGGGTTGGGACCAGGGCTGGCCCGCCGGCGCTTGAGGCGGCTGCTGATAGCGCGGTTGGGGGGCTGGCGATTGGAACCACTGCCCGGGCGGCTGAGCGACATTGCCGTGCGGCTGTGGTTGTTGTTGCTGCTGCGGCGGTGCCCATTGTTGCGTCTGCGGATGCGGCGCGGCGCCACCGTAACCACCGGGCTGATGCATGGCCAGGAACGACGCTGGTGGTTGGCCAGGTGCCATCGGATTCGGCTGCGCTGCGGCATTAGGGTAGTAGGAATGGGGCCCCCCCGCGCCCCCGTGGATGGGTGGACCTGACATACTTGTAGTACGTGTAGACCACACCCGTCGAGTTAAAAGAGAGAGATGCGAGAAAGAAAGAGGCTGCGCCGTGAGAGGAGGGGAGGTGAGTGGCAGTCGACCGAATGCGTCACGCTGCAACGCGACGAGTACACAGAAGGTGGGGTAAAATCCCAGAGCGCGACGTCGCCGCAATTTTCAATCAAAAAGTAAAGATTACCGAAAAAACAAGAATAATAAATAAAAATAGAAACCGTAAACAACACAACAATGCCGTCCTGGACGAAGTAACAGCCAGGTTGTCGACGATCGGGGGAACATGATGCTTGCTCTAGTCAGATTCCAACACTCTGAAAAGCGCATCGACGTCCGAAACATGGATCCGCGCCAGCTGGAGGATGACTGGTGACACGTCGCAGTTGCCATCCCGAGGAGGTCTTCCTTCTGCAGAAGCCGAATCGTCAACTTCTTGAAACCCCAATAGTTTGCTAAGACGGTAAGGCTTCGCTTCCAATCCTCGGAATAGTCTGTCGTAAATGTACACTGAGCCCGGAGGAGCGGTACGACCATCGATGCCGAGATCACTCAGCGCTACCGCATGAAATTGCGTGTTGCCGGTCGTGCCCGCGCATTTCTTTTCGCACCTGTGCCTTAACACAGTTCCTGCCTCGTCGAAGTCTGTGGTCAAATAGGGAAAGAATGTCGTCAAGTCCAGGGGTGTGCTCCAGACCCGTTGCTGGTGGTTCGTGACGCATGTTGGGCACACCTGTGCGATGCCAACGAAGGGATATCTTGGTTGACACGCGACATCCTCGTTGTCGTCGTCGTTGCGAGACGGTGGCGCGGCATGCTCAACCAACGCTCGGATGTGAACACCGTGCATTTCTTCGACCCAAGTGAAGAAAAACGAAGGTACGCTGGCGAGGCGCCCGAGGGCGCAGCGGAGGTCAGAGACGCCTTTTTGTCGACGAATGTCATCTGAATTGTCTGCCGATATCTCATCGCTTGCTTCAATGATGATTCTCGTCCTCAGAAGCTTCGCCAAGCGTTCCGTCTTATTAGCGAAGGACAAAGCGCGACGTCGCCGACCACGGAGGTCTAACTCGATCGCATCGGCGATCGCGTTGGACACGCACGTCTTGTGTTCGCGAAATTGGCTTGGTCGATGTGTTAAGGAAAGCCTGCAAAAAGGATTACACGCCGTGCCAAGGGGTCGGCACAAGACGACGCTAGGTTGCGCGCCCTCAGCAACACTGGGAATTGAAAACAGCTGCAGTTTCGGGTCCTTCTGGCGACGAACCAACGATTTGATCAGAGACTTGAAGAGGCAATCGTAGCAATCCTGAGAGTACGGAAACAACGAGTTGTCTGCTTTGCCGAGTCTCGTCCGCAGTTCGTCCATCACCGAACGGATTTCGTTTGCGTCGCCACGGCGGTAGAGATGAGGCGACTCCTGGGTTGCGTTGGAAACCCCAAAACACAATGCCACCTGATTCAAGAGCTCATCTAAGGGGGGAGGGCGCGGGGACGGCGTCACACAGCGAGCGATCGCCTCCGCTAGCGCCTTGTGCTCGAGTATCAAAGGCTGCCATCCTGATGTGACTGCTGGCCGGTAGGGTGCATCACCGGGGCTGCGGAGCATATCACATCGTTTCTCCTCCGTCAGAAGACGATAAATGCCAATCACACTTGTCATTTCCAACAAGGCACGACCCAGGTGTTGAACATCGTTTTCTGCGGTGTGTCCGGCCGATGACATTTCACTCAACGCCGTTTGTGTCGACCGCGACGACGTTCCCGACATGGCGCCGTCACTAAAGCTTCGGGCCATATCGCCGGTGACGGTGGGGGTACCGCGAGCACTGTCGTCCTGTCGCGGGGACGGCGGATCGCCAATGCTTTCCCTGTGGCACGTGTGAATCGAGCGCTGTTTCACGGAGCTCGTATCTCCCATGACCACCCTCGGCAGTTTCTCATGCGTGGTAGGGGGGTGCTCGATGAGGAATCGACGCAGGTTGGAGGCGTCGCCGTGTACCAACCCGAGTTCGTGCAGGCGGTGGCATATCGCCACTAGTCGTTCAAAGATATTGCGGATTTCTACCCCATTGAGATCGGATGATGGTTCCGCACCGTAAAGCCACGCCTCCAACGACTCGCATCCACCCTCGCACACGAACGCAGGAAAGAACATGGCATCCGACTCCGTGTCCTCCAAATCGCACGCTGAAAGCTGATCTTGCAACACTTGTTTCAACTTCTTCAACGAGACGACGAAGCAATCCGTCTCCTTAACGCAGAAGTCCATCGCCTTGAAGCGAACGTGCTTGTTGTAAGCGTCTCTCCATACAGGCCGCAGCAGGACAGTGACCGTGCGGACGACTCTACCTTGACTGGGAGAATCGGGGAACAGGCATTGTTCAGGCGATTGCGAATGGTCCGGGATGCCGTCGGCGTTCACTGAACTCATTCTCGAATACACCACAAGTCGTTCAACGACTTCGATGACGATGTAGTTTCGGCCGCGATTTTTTAATTTGAC
>ERZ1292633.1435-Hain-H41-02um-R1-1435-length-25769-cov-5_pt1 | contig 25769 bp, 27 predicted proteins | sample MGYA00564406_ERZ1292633 | MGnify/ENA primary metagenome ERZ1292633 (study PRJEB36523, sample SAMEA6512639) | groundwater metagenome | collected 2019-01-08 | study: AquaDiva: Metagenomics assemblies of 32 groundwater samples | reverse complement strand
TAAAAATTCTTTGGCCTCTTTGACGCTGCCATTGACCACCATGGTTTTTCCAATCTCGGTTCCACGAAAAACTTTGCGTGGCTTGCGACTCAAATGTTTGAATAACTCGAGCTTGGCGTTTTTGTAATTCTCGTAGCCGCCATGCGCTTCAATATGCTCGGGCCGCAAATTAGTAAGCACAGCGACATCGTAATTAATACCCACGTGGCGGTGTTGGGCAATGCCCTGCGAAGTGGTTTCAATAATCGCAAACTCGACATGATCGTCAGCCATTTCTCGCAACAACTTTTGCAATTTGAACCGCCCAAGCATGGTCATCTTCTGATCATTGATCCACTCATGACCCAAAATTTTGATTGTCGCCGTCGAGGTCCAACCCACCTTCCGACCAGCGCCCTCCAACAGCTGACCAATAAAACTGATCACGGTTGACTTCCCACTCGTGCCCGTGACCCCAATCACAACCATGCGCTCGGAAGGATTTCCGTAGCTTAGATTTGCGACCTTCGCGAGCAATAAATGGTAGGCGCTCACAACTGGCTCAGGCAGGAATTGGCGAACAAAGGATTTGATCATGCAGGGATAATTTATCAAAAATCTAACGAATATCATAGGCCCAACCCCTGTTTCGATTGACAATTGGCGTTTTTTGTGGTATATTGCCTGGCCCCAACCCGGAGATCACCATGCGAATCCACCCCGTCTACCTGCTTCTCGCCGCCATCGTCCTCGTCATCGCCGGCGGCATCCGCCAGCACCGCCTCGACATCGAAACCCAGCAGGCCGCGAGCGCCGCCTGGGTCGCGAACGAACAGGCGAGGATCGCCAAGGAGGACCACGACGCCGAACAACTCGATCTCGTCGCGCTCGCTCTCGCAAACGCGGAAGGCGGCGGGGGCGAGCAGGTCCTCACCGAGATCCACAAGATCGACAACGAGGACTTCAAGGCCGAGTTCTGGATCATCCGCGGTCAGCGTGAGATCCAGGACGCCGCCCTCGACGAGCTCATGGACGGCGAGCCCTGCGTCCGCCGCTTCGACAGCGTGGCACTGAAGCGCCACTGCGACAAGCGCTTCGACGCGATCGGCGAGGAGACGTTCAAGCCGATCAAGCCCCACCTCGAGCGACTCCGCACCATCGCCACCGAGCTCGGCGCCGTCCCCGGCTTCTAGCCGACCACCCACCGGTCGACTCGCGTAGATTCCTAAGACGAATCCGCAGGCGATCATCTCAGGGTGGTCGTTTGCGTTATATTGACGATTTCGCTCCGCGGCTGTAGGCTCAGCTGTCCCGAACCACTACGGAGGACTTCATGAGCCCTGCCGCGATTGCTGCCCTGTTCTTCGCCGCCGCCTTCGGCATCACCGCGTACTTCCTGATCCAGACGATTCGAGGTCGGGAGGCAGTTATCAAGGCAGCGGTCGCGCCCAAGGACAGGGAGATCACTCGCCTCGAGCGGGAGCTGAAGTCCTGCACAGATGCCGCGGCCCGTCACAACACGGAGAACACCAAGCGTGACCTGCGGGAATCTAACAGTGAACTGCTGGTGCGAGAACTTCTCCGCTGCCTCCAACGGATCGCTCGAGCGCGGGGGGTCACGTTACCCGAAGAGCTCGAGGTCTACGCCAGAGCCGACTTCACGGTCTCACTTGAAGTCCTCGTAGGGGCCAAAGTCCAAATCCATCGACTCACAACCCTCATCGAGAAATCTCTCGGGATCGAACGCCCCCGCACGCGGCGGTGATCCCGATCTACACTCAACCACGGCCACCCCTTCACGGTGGTCGTTTGCGTTTTGGCCATTTTTGGCTCAAGTTATTGACAAAACCGATTTTTTATGCTAATCTGGGCTGTCTCGGCAATTAGGCCGAGCTGTGGTCGACCGGAGGGATTGGGTGGAGAACCCTAGGCCTTTCGCTTGACCCTTCCCAGTCCGGGTGAAAAGACCGGACGCGGAGGTAGGATGCGTATGTACCTGATGGGGGCGACTGTTGCTCTCATGGCCAATCTGGGGCGGGCCTCACGGCTCCAGCACATGATGAGTGTGGGACTCATCATCATTGCCATGTTCGTCACCTGGCAGTGCGTCAAGCACAGCGTCGACCCGACGATCGACACGCAGGTAGCCGCGGAGAAGAGCTACAACCTCGGCATGCGCCAAGCCTGGAATGTGCCAGCCGAACGTCACGAAAAGTGGAAGGCGTTCGTCAACAAGACCTGGCCTGAGCAGGTCGAAGCACGCCAGGCACGTGAAGACGAACGGCGAGCGGAGGAGTCCGACCGCAAATGGGCGAAGGCCCAGTCGGAGAAGCTCCAAGCGCAGTTCGACACCTGGCTCGCGGTCACGCTCGCCCCGACCGACAAGTACAGCGAGACGATCTTCCAAGTCGTGTCGACGGTCGTGAGCCTCCGCTGGTGGCAGTGGCTGCTCGTGTCCGCCATCGTCGGCGGCATACTCTACCTCCGTTACGGCGGCCCGGTGGAACGTGAGGTCACGGATCGGTACACCCAGGAAAACGGAATGCGGTCGATGTGGTGCGAACGTTCCAAGTACCCATTCGGCCGGACCAAGGTCGATGGCGAGCACTGGAAGCTCCGCAAGGACTTCTGGGGCCGGTGGTTCCTGTGCGACCGGTACGGCGGTCGAATCTCGTACGGGTCCTCGGCGATGGAGGTTCTGTGGTATGAGTCGCTCCTCGACTATGCCATGAGGAAGCGCGAGGAGCGCCGCGAGGGCATGCAGGCATCGCAGACCGCGGAAGCGCGGATCAAGGAGCTCGAAGGCCACAATCGGAAGTGGCGGGAACACGGAGAGGCGCTGAAGACGGCAATCGTCACACGGAATCGGCTCCTGGTGTTGGTCGTCGGGGCTATCCGAGCCTCGAAGGATTTTGTCCGGTCCGACACACTCCGAATCATCCAGGAGAACCTTGTCATCCGGATGCGGGAGGCGATCCCGCTCGAAGCTGACCCAGAGCTCTGGGCCGAGTTCGAACGACGACACGAAGAGGAGCGCCTCAGCCTGAAGCGTGGCCCCATCAACTAGCCGACCACCCCGGCCCCGCGTAGATTCCTAAGACGAATCCGCAACGGCCATCTCAGGGTGGTCGTTTGCGTTTTAAAAGTTTCCTCGCATCGCGGCCAAGCGGACGGCAATCATTGCTTTCACCACTTGAAAAGACATATGGCAATATTGTTTGAACGCTTTTGTCCAACCAACTTTTTCATACTTATGCCGAATGCTGAGACCCTTCAACAGCACACTCCCGTAAGGCAACCGATGTGATCGACAATAAAAGTTGAGCGCCGACTCAATCATGTACCCTTGAAGGTACTGCGGTGGAATGTGCTCGAGAATCTCGCGACGGAGCGCGCGTTCACCAGCGATGCGTGGAAGATGCGGGCTCACGAGGTTAACAATCGCGCCACGATCACGAAGGGCAACATTCATTTTGCGCTCGTCAGAAATAACCGGCGCAACCAGTTGTTCAATATGTTCAGGCGAGAACCCGCGCAAGTCCGCATCAGCCAGCAAAATAACTTCAGCGGAAGTTTGAGAAAGGCCGTGCAAAATGGCATTGCCCTTGCCGCCGTTCTGTTCTAAATCAAAAACCGTTGCTCCAGCCTCCTTGGCTCGGGCCACGGTTTGATCGGTTGATCCATCAGAAACAACAAGCACTTCGTCGATATGTTTTGACGCAGTCAGAACCCGAACCACGGAAGCAATCGTTGCCTCTTCGTTAAACGCAGGAACAATCGCGGCCACCCGAGGGGAATTCACAGACGACGAAACTTTATTACGGTCCGCACCCGATCACGTTTGGTGCGCACGTGTTCCAGCAGAGTCTCCCCTCTCTGAAGTGTGTCGCTGGCGTCGGCTTGCGAAAGTTGCTCATCTTTGGCGAGGTCATGGAGGGAATCGAGCACCCGCGACAAATATCCAAAAGCCATGTCCAACTCTTTTTCAGCAATCACCAAGGATACTGGGTCATCATGCTCTTCTTCGTGAGCGGCAAAAGCAAGCTTGGCCGGCACAAGCGGCGCATTCAGCTGCAAACGAAACAGCGACTCATAATTTTCTGGCGATTCCTTGATCGCCGCAATTTTTCCTGGAAGATCACGGACAAACACATAGGCCTCAGAGGCCAGCGGACTATTACCAACAAGCGAAGTCAATAATTCTTTGATGGTGAGTTCATCCTCGTCGTCGTCATCATTGGCGTGAATCGGACAGCCTTCATCCATGGGGGCATCATCCAAACGAGGTTCCAAATCAGATTGCGCCGCATCTTCGACCGCTTCTTGTTCAGCAAAAATCTTCTCTTCGATCTTTTGACGCCAATCACAATGGTCTTCGTGATGTTCTTGAAGGGCAGCAAAATCAAACTCCAAAAGATCAAGCTCATCGAGGCGAAAAAACCAACTGGTTTCGTTAATGTCGGGCTGTGACATACACCTCTTCCACTTTATCAGTAATTTTGTCCCAATTGAAATGCTCAGCGACCATGGCTTTGCCGCGTTTGCCCATCGCAGCAACCGAATCTGTTTCGCTGAGAAGCTTGCGAAGGCGCGCCGTGAGATCAGGAATATCACGGTTCACAAAACTAAAGCCAGTGTTTTGAATCGCTTCCAAGTTTTCTGGAATGTCGGAAACGAGCACCGCCGTGCCATAACTCATCGCTTCGAGCACCGCAACAGGTAAGCCTTCTGATTCAGACGGCTGAACGTAAAGATAAGCTTGGGCAAACAGCTCGTGCAGTGCTTCTCCATTCAATTGGCCCGTAAAAATAATCGACGGATCTGCACCAGCCAGACGCTTGAGTTCGTTCATGTAGCGATCAGAAAAACTTGGTGCTCCAACAATAACCAACTTTTTTATGGTGTGAAGTTGCTTGAAAGCAGAGATCAAAAAGTGCAACCCTTTTTGGGGCACGATGCGCCCAACGAAAAGAACGTACTCGTTCGGCTCAACACCAAACGTTTTGAGTGCCTCGACCGAATGTACCTCCGTCATTTCTGCGCCGTTTGGAATGTACACAACTTGGCGGCGAAAGCGATTGCGGCAATAGACTTGCAACACATGCGAGACCGTGATGCACACGTGCGGAAAATGGACCGAAGCCCATTCACCAAATTGCAAATAATGCCGGGCAAGCCAGCCCCACTTCTGATGATATTGATCTTGGGAGTGGAACGTCACGATGACGCGGGTCTTGGGTTTGAAGAGGCGCGGCAACCAGGCAAGCGTCGCTGGCCCAACACCGTGAAAATGAATCACGTCGTAATCTTGGAACAGGGCGTGAAAAGTCGAGAACCAAGTATGTAAAATGGTTTCGATATTTTTGCGATACACCGTTGGTAGGCAAATCAGGTTAACACCACGGAAGGTAGGATGGGTTGGACAATACCGGCGACGGGCGTACACAAAAACTTCATGACCTTTTTTGACCAAGCGAACAGCCAACTCCGTGACATGTTTTTCAATTCCTCCGCCCCGTTCCAAATCACCAATCCCTTTTTGGCCAATAAACGCGATCTTCATAATGATTTTATTGTACCGTAAGGACTTCGGGTTGACCATTCATCATCTTTCATGTACAACGCCGTGAGAACCCTGGAGCCCCCCATGCCCCGCACCGTCCGCGTCATCCTCCTGTTCATCTTCGTCGCCTTCTGCGCCGCCCCGGCCAAGGCTGAGGACTACCCGCCTCCGCCATCGGACCCGGCCGAGGTCCTCCGTCGGATGGAGGAGTACAACGCGAGCCACCCCAAGGGGGAGGACCCGCCGTCGGAGGAGCCGCCCGCCGCGTCGCTCGAAGCCCAGCGCGCCGCGGCCGCCCACTACGTCGCGCGGTATCGTGGCGAGTGCGCCGAGGCCGAAAAGGATTACCTGCGCAGCCGCGCCGTGTGGATGGACGACGAGCTCTTCCTCGTGGAACCGCCCGACCCCGCAATGATGAGCGCTGACGACGTCATCAAGTCCCACGTCGCCTCGCGAGCCGCCCTCCTCGCCGCCGGAGCGCGAGCGCAACAGGCGGGTCTCCTCCTCGAGCGGAACCTCATCGTGCTGAAGGGCATCGAGGACGAGATCGAGCAAAAGAAGCTCGACGCGAGCGGCGGAGTCACCCTGCGCGTGTCGGCCGAGGCTGGCGAGCGCGTGCCGAGCGCCGACGAGGAGGAGGAAGTCGTCTTCCCCACCCTCCCGAGCCAGTTCTTCGGCGCCTGCTACCCCGAGCGCTACCCCGCCCCACGGATGGTCAACTGATCGTCCCTCTCCCCCAAGGCCGGTCCCCGCCTCCTCGCCCGCCGAGCGCTGCTCCGGCGGCGCGTTCTTTTTTAGGCCAACTATTGACATTTTTAAATATCTCATGCTACGGTTCGCTCGATATGAATAACGCCTATCTCCACATTTCTACCCGCCAGTTCGTTGGTTGTGAAAAACCGATGATTTTGGTTTTCCCGGGTGGTCAAGTGCTGATTGCGTGATGTTCACGATAATGAGTTCTGAGACGACCTGGGAATTGACCCAGGTCGTCTTCGTTTAGAGAGGTGTCTTTGTCCCCTTCCCGTGCCTATGTGCTGTTCTCCGCTGTCCACGGAATCATGTTCATGGTGGCAGCGACTACCTATGTGCCGTTCCTCCAATCGATCGGCCTCACGCTCTCCGACGTCTCGTGGGTCAACGGTTGGTTCTGGGCCGCGATCGTCGTCTTCGAGGTCGTGACAGGTATGTGGGCTGATAGCCACAGTCGCATTTGGACCATCCGGATGGGAGCTTTGTTCTTTATCTTCGGCCACGCCATCTTCTTTTTCGCCGACAACATTTGGTGGGTGCTGGCCGCGGAAATGATGAACGGAGTGGGCTTTGCATTCTTGTCTGGCGTATTGCAGGCCTGGGTCGTTGACGCCCTCAAGCACCACGGACTCGAAGATCAAAAAGGTGAGGTCTTCGCCAACGCCGCAATCGTCAAAGGAGCGCTCTCTGCGCCAGCAGCAATTCTCGGGGCTTGGATCGGAGCACACTTCGGCTTGCGCTGGCCATGGGTACTGAGCGCTCTTGCGGCAGTCGCTGGACTCATAATCGTTGTTCTCTTCATGAACGGCGACGGCGAAGTGAAGGCCGAGGTCAAAGTCAACAAAAAGGAAGCGTTGAGGCGCAGCCTGATGGCTCTCCGAATGAGTCCGGCCTTGCGCTGGTCTACTGCGGCAGGACTCGCCTTCAACATGGTCCTCGCCTTCAACCACTACTGGCCGCGCTTCTACGAACAGTACGTCAGCGTCGCCGATCTGGCCTACGTGTGGTCGCCACTCTACTTTGCTCTTTTCCTGGCTGGGGTGGTTGTCCGCAGAGCCCAGATCCCTTCCGGAGCAGAGGCAAGCGCGCTTGTCCTCTCACTCGTGGTGAGCGGAGTCGGTCTTGCTGCCATGGGCTATGCTCCCGGACTTGGCATGTTGATCGTGCTCGGCGTCGTTCACGAAGCCGGACGCGGGGCGTTCCAACCGCTGACGAGTAGCTACAGCAATCACCATGTGAGCAGCGAGTACCGGGCGACGTTTGGATCCCTGCAGGCTCTCATCGAAGACATGGGGGCAGCAGTCGTGCTCTTCACGATCAGCGGCCACATGAATGGCCGCGCCGATTCGCCAGAAAACATTCGCGCTGTCTGGCTCGGCGCTGGCGTACTCCTCGTCGCCCTCGCCGTGATCCTCTACTTCCTGCGCCCGAAGCAGGAGTAACTTCAGCCGCGTCTCCCAAAAAGAGGCGCGGTTTGCACTTTAAAAAACAATTTGAAAAAGAAGAAGGCGTCCAACCCGTAGGGAAAAACGCACTTCGAGAAATGGAGCGCGGGCCGGCTGTTAACCGACGGTCGATGAAATGGACCTTCCAACCGAATACCGCTCCACCATGGAGCCTGCGCACAAGAGGCGGAGTAGACAGGATTCGAACCCGCGGCCTCCGGCTTGACTGGCCGGCGCTATAACCAACTTAGCTACTACTCCAACGGGCGTGATGGTACTGCTTTGCGCCCGCTGTGTCAATCTACTTGCCAAAGCGCCGTTCACGATCGCCAAACTCTGCGATCGCCGCTTCCAAGTCCTCGACCATAAAATCCGGCCAATGTTTTTCTAAAAATAACAATTCGCTGTAGACGCCTGACCAGGTGAGAAATCCAGACAAGCGCTGTTCGCCTGACGTGCGAATAATTAAATCTGGTTCAGGAATATCATGCATCCAGGTTTTTGAAGTGATGAGTTCCTCTGTGATGTTATCTGCCGAGACGCCTTCTGCCACCAGCTGCTTCACCGCGTCGACAATCTCTGCTCGGCCGCCGTAGTTGATACACAGATTGATTTGCCCAGCCGTGTTGTTAGCTGTTTTTTGCTCTGCCTCGTCGATTGCCTGGCAGAGCTTATCGGAAAGTCCCTCCCGTCGACCAATAACCTTGAGACGCACATTATGCTTCATGTAAAAATCCACTTCACTCGTGAGTGCAAAATGCAGAAGATCCATCAGGTATCCAACTTCTTCTTTTGAACGCTTCCAGTTTTCGGTTGAAAAAGCAAAAACGGAAAAATGCTTTACCCCGCGCTCGAGCGCCGCAAGGCCAATCGTCTTCACGTTATCGTATCCACGACGATGCCCCTCCAACGTTGGCAGCCCCTTCCCTTTCGCCCACCGCCGATTGCCGTCCAAAATGATTGCTAAATGCTCTAATGCCATAATTGGCCAATAGTATCCTAACCAACGTCATCGTTGCAAACCATTGCCAATTTGAACTATTTTTGATATTCTCCTCTGCACGCGCTGGTAGCTCAGTGGTAGAGCAGGGGCCTTTTAAGCCCAAGGTCGCGGGTCCGATCCCCGCCCAGCGCACCACAATGACTCCGTCCTTCGGGACGGTGTTATTGTTTTATGAGCCCACGAATGTGCTCAACTAACTTTTCTGCGACTCCTTCTGTCGGCAAAGCGGTGTGCAGACGCGCGCCTAACTTGTGCGCCTCGTCTGGATGATCCAGCAAGTGGTTGATCGTCTCAAGCAACACTTGGGGCGTCGTTTCTTTTTGATGGAGAATCACTGCCGCGTCGAGTTCGGCAAGTACACTGGTATTGTCTTCTTGATGCGAATCTGGAATCGGCACGACAATCGCGGGCTTGTGAAGCAAAGAAAGTTCCGAGATAGTGCCCATTCCAGCCCGACAAACGATCAGATCGGCCATGGCGTAGGCATCAGCCATCCCGTCGACAATTAGCTCTGTGGCGAAGTGGCCTTTGAGCTCTGGCAAATCAACTGCCTTGCCTTTACCCGTGATGTGTAAAATATTTGCTCGCGCGGCGAGGTTTGGAGCAATCGAAGCAATAGCTTGGTTCAACCACAGCGATCCTGTCCCGCCACCAAGAGCCAACACGGTTGGACGATCGCCATCAAAACCATACTGGGCGAGAGCTGCATCTCTTGATCCCCCAAAGACAGAAGATCGCACGGGATTGCCAAGATGAATCGTTTTTTTTCTGGGAAACTTTTTAGCAGAGGTGCTCCAAGCGCACGAAATTTTAGTTGCCACTTTAGCCATCAACACATTAGCTAAACCGGGACGGACATCTTGTTGATGCACCCACGACGGAATCCCCATCAATTTCCCTGCCCACAGCAATGGGACACTCACATAACCACCAGCAGTGACGAGCACATCAGGTTGCTCGTGTTTGAGCAATTGCCAAGCGCGATAAAACGAAAAACCAAGTTGAAACGGAATCAACACCCAGCGCAGGGGTGCATAACGATCAAGCTTGGGGGCAAACAGCGGATGAAATTTCAGACCTTGTTGCTCCACCACCGCCCGCTCTGGCCCATGCGGCGTACCCACCCACGTAAACTCGGTGTCTTGATCACGTCGCCGCCACGCTTCTACAACCGCGAGGAGCGGAGTCACAGGACCAAGCGTGCCACCGCCAGTCAGCATCACTTTCATACTTCCCTTTTCATACTACGCGAAACACTCAACACAACCCCAACGCCAGCCAAACACACGGCGAGCGAAGTGCCGCCATAACTCACGAACGGCAAAGTCACCCCCGTCATAGGCAAGATGCTGGTCATTGATCCGATGTTCACAAAGGCTTGAATGCCGATCCACGCCAGAATCCCGACCACTAAGTAACGCCCATACAAATCTTGTGATGCTGCCGCGATCTTCAAACCACGCCAGACAAAGGCCACAAACAGCGCGATCAACCCGACCGTAATAATAAATCCTAGCTCTTCAGCAATCACCCCAAAAATGGAATCACCAACGACTTCTGGCAAGTAAGCAAACTTCTGACGCGACAAGCCATAGCCAAGTCCAAACATCCCGCCAGAACCAATCGCTAAAAGCGCCTGGTTAATGTGATAGCCAATCCCCTGCGGATCAAGTTCTGGATGCAAAAACGTGGTGAACCGCGCCGCACGATAGGGAGCGATTTTAATGAGCAGGGCAAACAATGCAAACCCGATTCCTCCAATCCCAAGCAAGTAAACCACTGGCGCACCAGCAGAAAAATAGACTGTGAACGACATGGCGGCAATAATCGCCATGGTGCCGATGTCTGGCTGCAAGGCAATCAATCCAAGCACAATCCCGAGCGCCATCAAAAACGGCCGAAGCCCCTCAGAAACATCACCGACCGACCCTTGCCGTTTTTCTAGCCAAGCAGCCAAGTAAAACAAAAAGGTGAGCTTTACTAATTCGGCCGGCTGAACTGAAAACAATCCACCGAAACGAATCCAGCTGTGCGAAGTCCCAAAGCCCACGCCAGGAATAAATACCACCAAGAGCAAAATCACTGACACCACCAGCAAGTTAAAAGCGTACTTTTTGATGTGTTGATAGGGAAAGCGTAAAAAAAAGACCAAGCCGATCATCCCGGGAATGAGACCGAAGAGCAGTTGGTGCTTCACGAAGTAATAACTGTCACCAAAGTTTTGATATCCCGTTGGCCCCGAAGCCGACGAAAGCATAATAAGCCCGAACAGCACCAGGCCAATGGTGATCAAGAGAAACGGAAGATCAAATGAAGACTGTGTTCGAGCCACACAAACGGGTTATTAACGAGCCATGTCAAGAAGCGCGATGATCATGCCAAGTCCAGCGGCGACAATCGAAATGACCCAAAAGCGCATCACGATCGTTCCCTCGCCCCAACCGGTTGCCTCCAAGTGATGGTGAATGGGCGAGGATAAGAAAATCTTTTTCTTGCGAATCTTTTTAGAAAGCATCTGGACAATAGTCGAGAGCGCTTCGATCACGAACACAATCCCAATGATCGGGAGCAGCAACGGCTGATTCACAAACATAGCCACAATACCGAGCGTCACCCCGAGAGCCATCACCCCTGTGTCGCCCATAAAGAACTTGGCGGGGTTGATGTTCCACCACAGGAAGGCCAAGAGTGCACCGATGATCGCCCCACAGAGCGCAGCCAGATCAAACCGACCTTGGAGAAATGCAATCGCTGCAAAAGCGCCGAACGAAGTAAGTAATGTTCCCCCAGCCAAGCCATCAAGCCCGTCGGTTTGATTAACCGAGAACGATGTGCCGACAATGATCAAAATAAATACCGGAATGTACCACCAGCCAAGCATCACATCGCCATAAAACGGAATGTGCAACACTTGCCAATCAAGTTTGAAGTAAAACCACCAAGCGCCGACCGCGGCCACGGCAGCATACAACCACAAGCGATGGCGAAAACGAATTCCACCACCATGCGGACCAATGCGGCGCACGTTAAAGTAGTCGTCAACCAACCCAAGAAGCGCAGCGGCAATGAAGGCCCCGAACGGCAACAACGTCTGCGATCGGGTGATGAAGTTAAGCGAGCCAAGAAAACTATTAGGAAAGACTTCGTGGATGAACAGAAAAACTGCCGCCAGAACTAAGACTGTCCCCCAAATCAATACGCCACCCATGGTTGGTGTGCCGGCTTTCTTGGCGTGCAATTTTGACATGATCGGCGCCGAAGCTTCATCGCGAATCGATTTGCCGAGCTTGTACTTGAACAAGATTTTCACCAAGATCGGCGTCCAAATCATGGCCAACGCAAACGACAGCGTGGTCAAGATAATAATTTTGAGCGCAGCAACTGTTTCCAACATAGATTACAAATTGAGTAAGACCACGAGGACTACGGCGACGGTGAGCGCAAGTTCCACCACCAAGGTGGCCACAGCAAAAAAGTAGCTCAACATCTTTTCTTTTTCCCAAGTGATGATCGCAAACTGACGATTAGCCAAGAGTAAAATCACCCCAATGAGCGGCAAGAAAAACACTTTGTACCACGGCCCGATCAAGTCAACACCGAAGTACACGTTATAGTGCAACGGAATTTCCGGGCGCTCGAGTCCAATCGGCGCCAGTTTCCAAAATGGCAAGGCGACCATAATCGCAATAAGCACAAGCGAAGCAATTGTTGTCCACAAAAACAACGGATGCTCATTGATGCTCGAGCCAAAAGATGTCCGCTGGCTGCGTTTGAACAAAGCCATACTAAACGGCGACCACTTCTGTTACCCCAGGGACTTCTTCCAGCAACGTTGCCTCAACACCCGCTTTCAACGTAATGGTCGACATAGCGCAATCTTTGCACGCGCCTTCCAACTTCACCCGCACAATCCCCGTCGCTTCATCAACATCAACCAACTGAATATCTCCGCGATGGCGCACGAACGCCGGGCGCATGTATTCCAGCCATTTTTCCACTTGTTCGCGCATACAATTCTTCTCTGATTATAAATCAAAAAGAACGTCCCGACAATCGGTCGGAACGCTCTTTTTTATTTCTGAGGAACAACATTGGCGAAGGTGCGCTTTTGCAGTGCCCCGGTGAAATTGGGAACGATTTTGCGAGTGAACTTGACCACACCTGCGACCTTCGCATAGAGCGTATCATCGCCACCGCGTTCCACGTTTTTTCCTGGATGGATTTTGGTGCCACGCTGACGAGCAATCACTTGTCCGGCACGGGTTACCTGTCCGTCCGAGATTTTGGTGCCAAGGCGCTGACCGGCCGAATCACGGCCAAGGGTCGTCGAGCCAGTGGCTTTCTTATGTGCCATAGGAGGATTGTGAGTAAAACGGTTGAGAGTAAGCCGCCGGGGTACGTATTTCGACGCACTGCGACTTCCCTATCAACCTCTAACTTCGTCCGGAAGTATAAAGAATCTGGCCAAAAAGGTCAATAGTACTCTGTAATCATTGACAAATGGCCCATTTTATGATATTGTCGAGGGCCCCTCGGCCGCCTATGATGGGCGTACCCGATCACCCCGGAGGCATCCATGCGTCTGTCCCTCGCCCTCATGCTCGCCCTCGCCGCGAGCACCACCCCCGCCTTCGCCGAGGAGCCCAGCTCCGCCGCGACCACCCCGAAGCCGGAGATCGTCTCGAACTTCGTCCTGGTGACCTGGAGCGGGACCCCGACCGTCCGCCTCATCCTCACCGCCCCGGACGGAGCGAGCCGCCTCCTCAGCCTGGACGGGTACCGGCAGCGTGACAGCTGGCACTTCCTGGTGCCGGAGGAGCGCACCTTCGCCAGCTTCAGCCGGGTGAACGTCCACCCCAGCAACCACACGGTCACCGCCACGGTGACCATGCCCGACATCACCGCGATCGTCGCCGCGGACCCCGCGACCATGCAGCTCCCCAGTGGGATCGAGGCCGTCGGGGCGACGTACTACGTCAACCTCGACCACGGGATCTCCTGCGAGGGCGCCGGCTGCGCCGCGCTCCCGCCGGCGAAGTAGCCCCTCGCGCAAGCACCCACTCCCCCTTCGCCGAAGGCTTCGGGGGGACGAGGAGATTCCTCGGGGGTGCGCACTGACAACGTTCGCCCCCAAGGAAGCTCTCCTCGGGGGCGCTTGCATTTTAAGAGTATTAATTGACAACCCCTGTTTGTGGTGGTTGAATCAATTCAACTTTCAGAGCCTCCATGTTCCGTCTCCGCCTGACCAACACCGCCAACTTTTTCAGCACCCTGATCACCGCGCGGGACTGGTTCCGAGCTCGTTGACACCGCTCTCCTCACCGCGCCTTCCGCCCCGCGTCGCTCTTCGACGCGGGTGCGCTGCTTTTTAGGCTAAGGATTGACATCAGCACCAAAATGTGATTAAATACTATAAAGCGAGTGGGTTAGCGATGAACCTTAGCTCTCGGTGTCATAGAAAGACCCCTGAGAATCATCACTGCGATGAATTCTAGGGGTCTTTCTATTTTCTCGTAATATCCTTATATGGAAAAAGACTTTAACAAATGGAATGAACACAAAAAACGACTAGAAAAAATACAGCAGCCTTTCCTTTTTAAGCAAGGAGAAGTTTGGTGGTGTTCGATTGGAGTAAACGTCGCCGAGGAATCGTGTGGTAAAGGCGAATTCTTTGGAAGACCGGTGTTAGTTCTTAAAAAACTTTCGCGGAGGAATTATATCGGCATTCCTCTTTCCACCAAAAGAAAGATCGGCACGTGGTTTATGGAGGTAACGGTCCAAGGAAAAACTGTTTCAGCACTGCTCTATCAAATAAGAATGCTTAGTACGAACCGCTTCCAACGCCGCCTAACAACACTCGACACCGCAGACTTTGCCCGTGTAAAAGAAAAACTCGAGGCATTGCTCGGGCTTTCCTGAAATTATCACCGGAGTCGAAACTCCGGATCAGTGGGTTGCCCCAAAAGTAAGATCAGTATAATTCATTTTTATAGAAAAGTCAAGCAGTAAGCTTGCGTTTATAGGCCAAGGATTGACAATCCGGCCGTTTTTTGATATTGTGATCGGCCCTTTCCCCGGAGCACCCATGACGATTCTCCTCACCTGCCTCGCCTTCGGTTTCTCGCGCGCTGGCGCCCCTCCGTCCGCCCCGGCTCCCGCGCTGGCGCCGGTGGCAGATCGCGACGCGCTCGAGACCGAAAAGGCCGAGCTCGAGACGAAGATCGCCCCCAAGGCCGAGGCGTGCGAGGCAGCCAAGAAGGGCTACCTCGAAGAACAGGCGCTATGGATCGCGGCCAACCGATCCCTCGCCGTCCAGGCCATGCCCGACATGATCATCATGCGGGACGGCTACGCGCGCGGGATGGCGATGTTCGCGGCTGATGCGCGTCACGCCGGCGAAGGACTCCCTGAGATGCGCGACCGCCTCGACGAGATCAACATCCAGATCGCGATCATCGTCAACCCCGCCGCCCCGACTGGCCCCACGGTCACGGCGCCCTACATCAAGCGAACGCTCGACAACGCCTTCCTGGCCTGCTTCCCCGCGGAGGCCAAGAAGGAGTAGCGAGCTCGACCACTCTCAAACGCTAAACGCCGACGGTGCTTCCACCGCCGGCGTGCGCTTTTCACATTACTTTTTGATCGCTGCTTTGATCAAACCCACAAATAATGGATGTGGGTGGAGCGGACGACTCTTCAGCTCAGGGTGAGCTTGAGTGCCGACGAAAAATTTATGTTTAGGCAACTCAATCATTTCGGCCAAATTGGTTTTAGGATTGATCCCGGAAATAACCAGGCCCGCATCTTCAAGTTGCTTCTTATACTCATTGTTCACTTCATAGCGATGGCGGTGGCGCTCGGAAATCATTTCCTTGCCATACAACTTATACACCACCGAGCCTTTTTTCAATTTACAATCATACGCGCCAAGACGCATGGTGCCACCAAGTTGTTTGTTCAAAATCTTTGCCACTTGATCTGGCAAGGTGTCGATCACCGGGTACGGAGTTTTGGTATCAATCTCGGTGGTGTGAGCCTTTTTGAGCCCAACAATATTCCGTGCGTACTCCACAACTGCCAATTGCAGTCCATAACAAAGACCAAGGAAGGGAATGTTGTGCAAACGTAAATATTTGATCACGCTGATCTTCCCTTCAATCCCCCGCTCGCCAAAACCCCCAGGAATAATCACGCCATCAAATTTATTGAGCTCCTTGAGCTTCGAGGGATTCTTTTCGTATTCTTCTGCACTGACCCAGACAATCTCCGGTTTCCTTCCCTGACTCCAGGCTGCATGCTTGACCGCTTCAATCACCGAGAGGTAGGAGTCGGTGAGAGCAAAGGCGCCACTGGTAAAATATTTCCCAACGATGGCGATACGCACCGGCTTTTGCGCCCGATGAATCGAAGTAACTAACTTTTTCCAAACGGCGTTGTTATGACGCTTCGATTTCAAATGCACTTTTTCTAAAATGCGGTGGCCAATGTGATCGCGCTCAAAATTAAGCGGGACTTCGTAAATCGAACCAACGTCTGGAGCCGAAATAATGTCTTCCGAATGGACGTTGCACAAACGTGAAATTTTTTCTTTGCGCGGCTGATCCATGGGCACGCTGGCGCGGGCAATAATAATGTCAGCTTGAATACCCACCGAAGAAAGAGCACGGACCGCGTGCTGGGTTGGCTTGGATTTCATCTCCCCAGTGTTGCCAAGCACAGGCAAGTAACTCACGAGCACAAACAGCACATCATCGGGATGGTTGAGTTTCATGACGCGCGCCGCTTCCAAAAACACCAAGTTCTCTACGTCACCAGCTGTGCCACCAATTTCGACCAGCACAAAATCGGCTTTGGTGTTCGAAGCCAACCGCTTGACCCGACGAATGACTTCGTCAGGAATATCGCTCATCATCTGAACATCTTTGCCGCCGTATTCCAAATTGCGTTCGCGCTCGATGACGGATCGATACACCAAGCCTGAAGTCATGATGTTGTCCGCACCCATGTCTTGTTCCAAAAAGCGTTCGTAATTGCCCAAATCTTGATCAGCTTCCGTGCCATCATTGGTCACAAATACTTCACCGTGAACCACAGGATTCAAGGTGCCGGCATCAACGTTAAAGTACGGATCAATCTTTGCCACCGTGACCGAAAAACCATCGTCCTTTAACACCCGAGCAATCGACGAAGTGGTAATCCCCTTGCCGATCCCGGACATCACTCCCCCACAAACGAAAATATATTTGGTCATAATTATTTTTCTCCGATCACGTCGACGACGATCTCGGTTTCAAGGCCTTGCGGTAAATCCAAGGTCAAACGGTGCGAGCCGGTATCTTTAATCGATTTTTGAATAGTAATCCACTCAGGCTCCACATCAAATCCTTTAGCCTTAAGTGCTTTGGCAATATCTTTAGGGCTCACCGCCCCGAACAGCGTACCTTTGTCAGTCATTTTAGCAACGACAGTCACTTCAAAACCATCAAGTTTAGCTGCCAGCTTGCGCGCCGAGGTTAATTCCTTTTTCTCTTTGGCCGAGACCCGCTCCTTCTTTTGCTTGGCTGCCGCGATTGCTTGCGGCGAGGCCTGGACTGCTAAATTTTGAGCAAATAAAAAGTTCCGAGCATACCCCTCGGAGACTTCAACGACGGCTCCCTCGAGCCCCAACGTTTTGACATCCTTCAAGAGAACCACCTTCATACGTCCGGCAAATTATCTCCCATTCCCCACGATCTGTAAAGCCCGCCGGACAATCTCTTTCATGTCTTTATACCCTGAACGTTTGGTTAATTCTTGAATCGAAACCCAGGCGACTTCTTGAATCTTTTCGCCTTCAAGGTGCTTTGGTAAATGCACACGCGCAAGCGGCGAAGCTTCGAGCAAATAATAGTGAATGTATTTGTGAATCAACCGACCCTTGAACACAAAACGATCACGAAACCAAATGTCGATGGTGCCGAGTTTGCGGCGAAAGTGCAAATCACGCAAACCTGTTTCTTCGGTGCACTCACGGGTCGCAGCTTCTTGCAGTGTTTCGCCGCGGCGGACATGACCTTTAGGAAAGGTCCATTTGCCGTAGGGGTCTTTGATCATCGCAAAACACACTTCGTCTTTGACGCGTTTATACACTAAGGCCCCAGCAGAAACTTCCAGCCGGGCCCGTTCTCCTTCAGCGATTTGTAATTTGTTGCTACTCATTTCAACAGTTCTACGGCTTTGTCCATTTGCGGATCCAGTCCTGCTTTGAATTGTTCTTCACTCAGTTCAATAAGTTGATCGGGGGTAATGCCTTCGTGATCAATCGAACGGTCGTTCGGCGTGTACCAACGGGCCACAGTCAGTTTTACCGATGAGCCATCGGGGAGTTCGCGATAATCTTGGACAGAACCTTTCCCAAAGGTTTGCTCGCCAACAATGGTGGCCACGCCGTGATCTTGCAAAGCGCCGGCTACAATTTCTGAAGCGGAAGCACTCCCGCCGTTTACGAGCACCACGGTTGGAACACCCGCAAGCATGGCCGGGCCAGTACCGATCGTTTTCTGCGACTCGTCATTTACTTTTTCAATGAGCACCACATCGCGGCCAACCCAGTAGCTAGCTACCTCAATAGCGGCCGTTAAATAACCACCCGGATCGTTACGTAAATCAAGAATGATTCCTTTGGCCCCAGCAGCGAGCGCTTTCTGGGAAGCGTCGGCAAACAACCGGCTAGTGTCTTCGTTGAAGAACGAAATGGTAATCACGGCAATGCCATCATCACGCATCTCGTAAGTGACACTGTTGATGGTGATTTCATCACGGGTGATGGGATAGTCTTTTGGTTCTTCCCAACCCTCGCGGAAAATATTAAGGGTCACGATTGTGCCTTTCTTTCCACGAATGAGTTTAACGGCCTCTTCGACAGATAACCCGGCGGTGTCCGTGCCATCGATCATCAAAATTTTGTCTAACGCCTGGAGACCAGCATTTTCTGCTGGCGAACCAGGAAGCGGCGCCACAATTTGCAGTTGATTGTCTTTGACTTCGATCTCAGCGCCGATGCCTTCAAAACTTCCCGACAATTCTTCTTGAAATTCTTGCGCCATTTCAGGATCAAAGTACATCGAGTGTTGATCGCCAAGCGACCACACCAGCCCTTTCATCGCTCCATAAAACAACTCTTTGTCCGAAACCGGCTGATCAATGTATTCGTCCTTGATCAAATTCCACACATCCCAAAACAATGAGAACTTCACGTCCTTCGACAAACCAGCCGGTGTTTCCTGAGTGCCAATCACTTTTCCTTCCCCTGCCGGCACCACTGAGCGCACTCCGGTCTGTTTGCCAATCAAAAAACCGCTGCTAAACGAAACGACAACGAGCAGCACAGCTATGATGCCAACAAACGATTTCGAAACCTGACGCATAATGGTGCTAGTCTATCACGGTTGAAATTTGGCGCAAAGGGAGGTAGGCTAGAGCACATTATGTCACTCGCGACCCGCCGAACCTTGTTTTACTTGTATATTCTGGCATTTTTGATTGTCGCCCCAGCGGTGGTTATGTTTACCGCTGGGTACCGCTTTGATTTTACGACTGGGCAGCTGGTACAAGTTGGAGCGTTGTCGGTGACCAGCGTCCCGCGAAGTGTGGCTGTGTATTTAGATGATGGACTGATTGCCACCCGTACGCCTGCGCTCGCGAAACGCGTGGTACCCGGCGAACATGAACTGCGACTCAGTAAAACTGGCTACACCACCTTTCAAAAAACGATTGATGTCCGCAGCCGAGAAACGAGTATTATTGAAAACGCTATTTTGTTTTTAGATGCTGAGCCCACGCTGCGCCACCCTCTTGCCCCAACAATCAGCGCGGCTGCGAGTGGAATGATTGCCTATGGAGTCACGAGCGAACCTTGGTTTGAACTGTGGGTGTACAACGTCAGTGACGATAGCTTTTTATTGATCGATCGCTTGACCACACAGGAGGTGATTGATCCTGAACTCACGTGGACACACGACAGCACACTCGCGCTTTCCGTGGCTGATGGCAAAATGCATACGACGCATTTTTATTCGAGCACGGGTCCGCTCACCGCGTCGCCTTACGCTGCCTACAGTTTTGTCGCGCTCGAAAATGGCACCGCCCTTGTTACCGAAACGCGACCGACTCCACTTGCGGTGCTTTCGGGCGGCGAGTACGAAGTGATTGATCAAATTGGTTCGCTCCTTCTCGTTCGCGAGTGGCGCGAAGGTCGACTCGTGGTGGTCGACACGGCCACCAGCGGCCCACCTATTCTTCTCGACACCACTGCCGAATTTTATCACTGGCAAAACGATACATTGTATGTGAGCGACGGCTTTGAGCTTCGTACCTATGTACCAAGTACAAATATTGACACATTGATTACACGAACAGGCACACGAATACTTGATGTGATCCCCTACCCGTTTGGAACGACCGTGTTTGTGGTGACAGCCACAGATGTAACCGCTGTTGATATTGATGACCCTAGTCACGTTGTCGCTACGCCCATTGTGAGCGGGGGAGCTTTGCAATCATTTTTGATCGACGCTCGCGGGCGACAAGGATATTTCTTTGGAACTGTTGGCGAAGAAACTGGATTATTTCAAATTCCATTGACACGATAGGGGTTCTTTTAGAGAAGACGCGCCTGGGCTGGTTAACCGGTATTGTATTGGTGGCCTCCTGGTAGGTAGGGTCCTCTGGACTATCAAAACAATTCGATTGAGCACATAATGTCGTCAATCGAATTGTTTTTAGTGGCTACAGGACACTACCCAAACCCACTACCGCGTTACAACCATCCAGCCCAATCTCCTCTAAAAGAAAAAAGTATTTTATAAACGAACGCCGCGCTCCTTCCTGAGATGAAAAAGGGGGCAATGGACGACCAGAGAAAAATACAGTATCGTCAAACAATAAGCGTTATGCATATCATTCTTTTTGGTGCTGGCGGAAGGCTTGGCAGCGCCCTTGAACGGGTTGCCCCAACGCATACCTACCTCACCCCCGCCGCGACCGAAGTCGACATCACGGACTTTGCGGCGGTACAAGGCTATCTCGCAACCCATTTCGCGGACCTCGTTATTAATTGTGCTGCTTTTAATGACGTCAACGGGGCAGAATCAAAACCTGATATTGCCGACTTGGTGAATGGAATCGCCGCCGGCTACATCGCCGAAGCCGCCGCTAAACAGGCTCTACCCGTGATTCACTTCTCTAGCGATTATGTGTTCGGTGGAATAAAACGCGACGGTTACGTCGAAACAGACGCCCCCAATCCCATTAGTGCTTACGGGCGATCGAAACTTCTAGGCGAACAGGTCGTGAAAGAAAAAAACCCTCGTTCCTACATTGTGCGCACCTCCCGACTCTACGGCCCAAGCGCCAGGGATGCTAATGCAAAACGAAGTTTTGTAGAAATCGTTTTAGACCTCGCGGCCAAAGACCCGGCCTTCAGCATCAACCAAGCCGAAGTTTCCTCCCCAACCCTCGTCGACGATCTCGCCCGGCACCTTGAGACGTATCTATTCACTCTTCCAGAACCAGGAATCTATCACCTTGCTAACCAAGGAGGGTGCACGTGGTATGAATGGGCTGTGGCAATCACAGAAATTCTGCAACTCCCCGTAACAGTGACACCACGCGATCCCAATGCCGTGCCGCGTGCGGCTAAGCCCCCTGATTTTTCTGTTCTTCTTTCCACTAAAATCCCGCCCATGCGACCCTGGCGGGAAGCGCTCGAAGATTATCTCCTCCACCACTATGGCAAAAGAATACATTAATACCGAAATCGACGGCTGCACCGTGGAGCTCTCTCCCATCATTGGTGATCTGTCTGCAGGCGTTTTACATCTCTTGCCCGGCGGATCGGAAAATCCTGAGTGGTATGGAGGAGCCATTCGCGACATCTACGGTTTTTTCGCCACGGAAAAAGATACGCTGCGCGGTGGACACTATCACCCGGTCTTAGACGAACTCTTTTTTACTCTCTCTGGAACGGCTTTGTGGATTCTTTCAGATTTTCGTTCTGACTCAAAGACAAAAGGCAAGACGATGGCTCTCATTCTCGGTTGGCAAGCGCCGGAAAAGACCTGCGGCACCCCTTCCTACACGGTTCAAGAAACCCAAAGTCTGGCGCGACTCCGGGTGCCCGCAGGTGTGTATCACGCCATCGCTCCGCTCTCAACAGATGGATTTACTGCTGTGGCGATTGGGACCACCCCTTATGACAAAAGTGATTATCGCTACCCGCCCATCGATGAAGTGCCGGGAATGGATGAGACGTTAAAGCAATTCGGAATCACGATTAAGTAAAAGTTCCTGAGAAACAGAGAACCGCCCGGGCGAAGGCCACGGGCGGTTTTTCGGGAAGGGCGAGACGTGGGCATCAGCGCCGGACGGTGAACACGAGCATGTCGGCGGGCGAGAGCGCGCCGCAGGCGTATCCTCGGTTGTGGAGGGGCGACTGCTCCTTGAAGTAGCGGGTGCTGTACTCACCCCCGAGGAGCTTCCTCGGATCGAGGGTGTCGGGGTCTCCCGGCTGCTGGATCGGCCCGAAGGCCTCGCGGGCGCGGGTGAGCGCGGCGTGCTCCCGGGTCCGGGTGCGATCCGACCACTCACCGACGCCGAAGAAGTAGAACTCGGGCCGGATCTGGCGTCCCACGAGATCGAAGGCGAGGGTCGCGGCGAACCGCGCGATGTGCTCGATCGGCTGGACGATCACCACCCGCCGGTAGTTCATGCACGCGATCATCGCGCCGATGATCCGGGCCTGGTGCCCGGTGTTGACGGACATCTGGTCGACGGTGAGCCACGGGTCAAAAGCGCCACCGGCCAGGGCCCGGAAATTGTGCATGAGCCCGAGCGCCGGACGCTCGGCGAAGGTCTCCTCGAGCCCGTAGCAGCCCCCGGTGAAGAGGATCTGGAAGGGGTTGGCGACGTTCCGCGCCGGGTCCATCGTCGACCGCCGGTCGCGGACTGCGCTTGCCGCGGTCAGTGCGGCCCCGGCCTGAAGTTCCGCGACCCACCGATCCCGCTCGCCGACGATGATGAGCGTCGGAGCACCGACATCGGTGGCCACGTCCCGCGCGAAGCGAGGCTGTTCCCGCGACCAGCCGACCGTGGCCCGGTCGACGTAGTCGAGGAGGAAGGGAAGATCGGCGCCCCAGACCTCGCTGAGGTGGGCGCGGTAGGAATCGACAACAAGGGACGACAACATCGGGGCACTCCACAGGTGGGCGGTTGACGGATCACGGACAGTGCACGTTACCGCCCGGCCCACGGTTTTGTCAACGGCCCCAAATGTCACCAGCGGACAACGCGTTTAAGGAAAGAAAAATACCGTGCAAAAATCGGATTCACCAAGCGCATCAAAAAACTATTGGTTTCCTGATTGGTGATCTGCCCGGTCATAAAGGGCAACAGTTCTTGATCGCGGCAACGACGAATGGTTCTGAGTTTCCCGCGCCTTTTCATGATCCAGCCCCACGTCGACGGTTTCAAAAAATGCCCCCAACTTTTTAGCTTCTCTCTCCACCAACCAGACCGGAAGGCAAACAACAATGTCCCGCATTCCATCACGAAAGCAAGCGGGGCAATAAGGCACAGCGTCCTCCATCGATAGTTCACCAAATTAGTCAGGTGACGATTGCGCTCCATCCAATAAAACTTACGGATGCTTTTAGAGAATTCGTAGCGATGATAAATCACCGAATCTTCGGCATACCCGATAGTAAATCCGGCCAATCGCGCACGCCATGAAAGATCTACATCTTCGTGATACATGTAATAACTAGGTTCGAAAAGACCGATCGTCTCTGTCGCCTTCACGCGCACAAGCACCCCTGCGCCACTCGCATAAAAAAATGGCTGGCTGTCTGAAGCCTCACCATGACGAAATGGTTCACGATATCCAAGCGAAAATCCAAAGCCTAAATAGTGAAAGGCATTGCCGCGCGTATTGTAGAGCTCTGGCGACTGTTTCAACATGATCCGCGACTGAACTACGGCAGCGTTGGGTTGAGCTTCAGCGTACGCGACAACGGTTTTCAAAAAGTGCGGATCAACAACAGCGTCTTGATTTAACAAGTAAACGTAATCCGCTCCCCATTGTTTCGCCGCTTCAAACCCCACATTACAGGCACCAGCAAATCCCACGTCACATTCATTTAAGTGGATACTCATGTCTGGTAGCGTCTTCCCTGCTTTCGGCTTCCAATCGCGTTCAATCATCGGATGCGATGCCCCGTGCTTCGAGGGATTTTCAACAATGACTACGCGCCAGCGATCGAGTGGGTAGTCAACCTGTTCCAGCGTTCTGAGACAATCAGGAATATCCACCGCCGAAGCTGCGGTGTTATAGGTCAGATAAATTACGGCCACTTTTGGTGCTAACGCCATTTCCACAAATACTTAATCCAGCTCACAATGTGCGCACGAGCCATGCTGTTAGTTATAATATTTTTCACAAAGCCTTTTTCTTTTGCCGAGGCTTTGCCATAGGCATGCTGCAGCTGAGCCTCAGGGACATAGTACACCGGTCGACCTGTGTCCCAAACCCGACGACACAAATCAATATCTTCAAAGTACATCCAGAAACGCTGATCAAAACCGCCGATCTCGTCGAACACGGCTTTGGACATGAACAACGCAGACCCCTGCGCCCAATCAATCATCCGCACCCGATCATGATTATAGTCTTCCATGGTAAAAGCACTGGCGTAGCGTTTTCCAAAAGAAGAATCTTTCAACGCCGTTCGTTGAACAAACGGCATATACCACTTGGGAAAGCGGCGCGGGGTCTCTTGCAAACGTCCGTCAAAGTAGAGAACTTTGGGGGCCAAGATGCCTGTCCCGGGGCGACGGCGCATAAGGCGATACAGTGTGTCGAAAATAAAGGGATCCGGAAGGACAGAATCAGGATTGAGAAAAAAAAGATATTCGGCTTCGGCTTCTTTCGCTCCACGATTACAGGAGTGGCCAAAGCCGAAGTCCGCATTGCGCAAAATAACCGTAGCATCTTTAGAAAGAAACCGTTCGACCACTTCGTTGGCACGAAAGGCTGTTGAGTCGTTGTCGACAATAATCGCTTGCACGCGAAGCGAGGTTGCGGCCATGGCTGCACGAAGCGAAGAGAGGTACGCCTCGTTTAAATCATTATGCGTGACCGTGATCACTGCCACGTCGTATTTCGGTTGGGGTGCAGGAAAAGTCGTTGGCGCGGGAACACGCTCCGTCAAACCACGGTACCATTCGCGTTTGCGACGCAACGTACCACGCTCTTTCCACGTCTCCCCCCACGCGCGGAACACAATACTTGGACGGTGGAGAAGCCAATAGCCCATCTTCGCCCCCTCAAACAGAACGAGCGGAACGAGACGCCGAGCCAGAGCGTGTGATCGCCAATGCATAAACAGAATCCATAGGTGATTCCGGTAGGATTGCAATTGCACCGCGGCACTTTGTTTAGCGTGGGTATTGACCGTAAACGAACGACGATGATAGGCCACAGCATTCCATACGAGTGCAGAGGAATACCCCGCCTTCTTCAAACGGTACGCCACTTCGACATCTTCTTTGTAAGAAATAAAGCTGGGATCAAAGAGCGTCTTGTCTGGAGAGGTGGGGACAACAGCGGCACGACGATACAGTGGCAAGCAGCCAGAGACCCCAAAGACCTCTTCATCTTGGTGCTTCATCTGAAATGCATCAGCGCTTCGGCCACGAAACCGTTCCTGCACTTTACCGCTTGGTAATTGCTCAAGTCCAAAGGCATCAATCACGAGCGTCTTTCCTTGGTCTGACTCATCACGACGATCAAAATCCCAGCGAAAAATCCGCCCCGATGCAGCACCACATTCTGGATGAGCTTCCATATAGCGAACGACTTCCTCAAGATATGTTGGCTCAAGAAATGCGTCATCGTTCAGAACTTGAATAAGTTCAGCATTGTGTTTGGTGAGCAACACGTTGTGACCGATAGCAAAGTTACGTGTCTCCTCGCTACGTTCATAGGAGATCG
>ERZ1292633.836-Hain-H41-02um-R1-836-length-34367-cov-6_pt2 | contig 25781 bp, 28 predicted proteins | sample MGYA00564406_ERZ1292633 | MGnify/ENA primary metagenome ERZ1292633 (study PRJEB36523, sample SAMEA6512639) | groundwater metagenome | collected 2019-01-08 | study: AquaDiva: Metagenomics assemblies of 32 groundwater samples | reverse complement strand
GGGATTGAAGACGGCTCAGCTTGAGCGGCCGGATATAATCTTGCTCGATATTATCATGCCGGTCATGGACGGGATGACGATGTTGCAGAGACTCCGGAAGGATAAGTGGGGCGCGAAAGTGCCGGTGATTTTACTTACCAATTTGAATAGCGCCGAGAAGGTCGTCGACGCGCTTGAGAATAGCGTATTTGATTATCTGGTGAAGGCTGATTGGACGCTAAATGATATAGTAAAAAAGGTTGGCAAGCGCTTGGGCGAAAAATAGAGCGCCAGTATCGCCCTAGTCCTGAACGGTGATCTCTCTTTTATTATTGGAGGCGTGGTTAAGAAAAATCTTAATTAGCTTTTTTTCTCTCAAAAAATCCTCCATTTTCTCCGGCCACTCGATGACCGTTATCGCGTTCGGCGCGCCAATATAGTCTTCCGCGCCGATTTCAATCAGTTCTTTTTCATCTTTGAGGCGGTAGGTGTCGAGGTGAATTAATTTTTTGATTGTCATTCCGGAGTCCCCGCTTGGGCGGGGTGGCCTCAAGGCCGGGGTGGGTTCGTGAACGTTAGCCAACCCACCCCTACCCCGCCCGAGCGGGGATTCGACCGCGGGAATGACAATGTATACATTCATCAACGCAAACGTCGGGCTGGTAATATTTTCGGCGATCCCGAGCCCATCCGCCAAACCTTTCACAAACGTCGTTTTCCCCGCCCCCAATTCGCCGTATAAACACAAAATATCGCCGCCTTTAAGTTGGGTGGCGAATTTTTTTGCGAAATCTCTGGTCTCCTGCTCGGAGTGGGTGATGGTTTTCATGGTGATATATTACCTAGCAATGAATTGGAAATCAATAGCCTCTCCCCATTTCCAAGGGGGAGTTGGAGGGGGTTTGCCGTCCCGTGAGCACGCGTGACGGTTCGAATGTTTCGAGTCGCAAAGGACGGCAAACCCCACCTAACCTCCCCTTGGAAAGGGGAGGGAGCGATTGATTTGATAAATTGGCAATTTTGAGTTATACTCAAAGCAGTAAATTTAATAAAGTTTATGGTGTTGACAGTCGAGGAAGTTAGGAAAATTGCGTCACTGGCGCGGATAAAATTAAGCGCCGATGAGGAAATACGGCACGCGGAAACTATCTCCGCGGTTTTGGATTATATGAATATTTTGAATGAAGTAGACACTACGGATGTCGAGCCGACTTTTCAGGTCACCGGCCTTGAAGATGTCTTTCGTGAGGATGTCGCGGCGGATTCTGGGCGACAGGCGCTGATTCTTGGCCAGATGCCACAGCTTGAAAATAACGAATTGGTGGTGCCGGAGGTTTTTGAGGAGTGAAGTATGGAATATAGAATTTAGAATATAGAATTTAGAATCGATTGACTATGAATTTGAATGAGTTGACGATAGTGAGGGCGGCGGAGGGGCTGCGAAGTAAAAAATTTACCTCCGTTGAGCTGACTAGGACATGCCTCGACAGAATTAAAAAACGCAATCCAGAAGTGAATGCGTTTATTACGGTTTGCGAAGAGAGCGCCCTCAGGGAGGCGAAGGCGGCGGATGAAAAAATATTGAAAGGTAAATCCGAAATTCTGACCGGGATTCCTTTCTCCGTGAAGGATGCCATCTGTACTAGAGACGTCCGCTCGACCGGCTCGGCCAAAATTCTTGATAATTATATTCCGCCCTTTGACGCGACCGTGATCCGGAAGATTCGTGAGAGCGGGGGAGTGCTGATTGGGAAAAATAATTGTGACGCGTTCGGCCACGGCGCCAGCAATGAGAACAGCATGTACGGCCCGGTGCGCAATCCGCATAACTTAAAGATGGTGGCCGGCGGCTCAAGCGGCGGATCAGCGGCGGCGGTGGCGGATAATATGTGCATATTTTCGATTGCGGAGGATACCGGCGGGTCAATTCGTCAGCCCGCCAGTCTTTGTGGCGTGGTTGGCCTCCGTCCCAGCTATGGCAGAAATTCTCGCCACGGGATCATGCCGATGGCCTCATCGCTCGATACAGTTGGACCAATCACGAAGACTGTCGAGGATGCCGCTCTGGTCATGAATGTCATTGCCGGCCGGGATAAGATGGATGCAACGACGGTCCCAGAGTTGGTTCCGGACTATATTAATGAAATCCGAAATCCGAAATCCGAAATCCGAAATCTGAGGATTGGTTTGCCAAAGGAATATTTCGATCTGCCCGGGCTTGATTCGGAAGTGAGGGATCGGACGCTGGGGGCAATTGAAAAATTAAAAAAACTTGGCTGTGAAATTGTCGATGTTAGCCTGCCGCATACCAAATATGCGACTGCCGTATACTATATTATAGTACCATCTGAAGATAGCTCAAATCTCGGTCGGCTCGACGGTATCAGATACGGTGTCCGCGCCAAGGCTAGGGATTTGTATGATTTGTATGCTTCATCGCGAGCCGACGGTTTTCCTGAGGAAGTGAAGCGGCGCATCCTCATCGGCACTTACGCGCTTTCAGCCGGCTATTATGACGCCTATTATCGCAAAGCTCAACAAGTCCGGACTCTTATTCGCCGTGATTTTGATGAAGTATTTAAAAAAGCTGACGCGTTGATTACGCCGACCTCCCCATTTACGGCTTTCGCGATTGGTGAGAAAAGCAGCGATACATTGGCAATGTATTTGGCCGACGTTATGGAGATTCCAGCTTCGCTCTCTGGTATGCCGGCCATTACCGTGCCGGCCGGATTATCGAAAAATAATCTGCCCATCGGCGTCCAGGTGATCGGGCCTCGACTCGCTGAGGGTCGGGTAATGCAAATCGGCCAGCTAATCACAATCTAAATTTTTTCAATATGCCAAATTCAACTCCGAATAAAAATTCAACCGGCGCCCTTGAAGTCGGCAATCCGTTATCAGTTCCGAAACATTTTGCGACTGCCGGTGCGGTCGTAAATTTTCGCGACAGTTGGAGAATTTTTCGGGTCGTGACTGAGATGGTCGAGGGGTATCAATTCCTCAGCGAGCTTACGAAGGAAGTTATTATCTTCGGCTCAGCGCGGCTTCCGGGTAATAATAAATATTATAAAGTTGCCGAGGATCTCGGGCGGTTGCTTGGCAAGAACGGCTTCACGACCGTTACCGGCGGCGGCCCCGGCATCATGGAGGCGGCCAATAAGGGCGCCTTCGAGGTTGGTGGCGAATCAGTTGGGCTCAATATTCAGTTGCCGATGGAACAGCGGATCAATGCATATGTGAAGAAGGCGGTCGGTTTTTATTATTTCTTCACGCGCAAGGTCATGCTGACGTCATCAGGCAACGCCTTCGTATTTTTCCCCGGCGGCTACGGGACACTCGATGAATTCTTCGAGGTGGTGGATTATATGGAGCTTGGCTTCATGGATAAAGCGCCGGTCGTGTTGGTTGGCAAGGAATTCTGGGAGCCGATCGTAAATTTCCTTCGTACCAACGCTATGGATGAGGTGCATTCCATTTCGAGCGATGAGATGGAAAATTGGCATATTGTCGAGTCAGCCGAGGAAGCGTTCAAATTTATCAAAGATGTGCCTGATCGGCCGAATGTTTGCGATGGCGACCCGGGCAACCCGCTCTGCCAGGAAGGCACGACTGATTGGCGTATTTTCCGGATTATGGCTGAGCTGGTGGAGGGATTCGAATTCCTCACAACGCTTGAACATGATGTGACGATGCTCGGCACCAAGAGCTGTCTGCCCGGCTCCAAATATTACAATTCCGCTTATGAGGTCGGCAAGTTGCTCGGCGCAAATAATCATACGATCATCACCGGCGGCGGCCCCGGCATCATGGAAGCGGCCAATAAGGGCGCGTTCGAAGTTGGCGCGCGCAGTGTCGGCATCACGATGAAGTACCATGGCCGCGAGCGTATCAATAATTTCGTTACTCAGTCCAAGGAGTTCTTTTTCCCGTTTATCCGCAAGCTGATCATTACCGCGCCGTCTGAAGCGTTTGTATTTTTCCCCGGCGGATTTGGGACTCTGCATCAGCTGTTTGAGCTGCTGACTCTTCAGGAAACAAAAAAGATGGAATTAGTCCCGATCCTGCTATATGGAGCTGAGTATTGGAAGCCGCTCGTCGATATAATTCACAGTCTTAATATAAATTTCAAGACGATCTCGGCTCCGGACGAGCTACTGCTCAGGATTGTCGATAAGCCGGAGGAAGTAATTCAACAAATTAAGAAGTGAGACATGATTCCATTTTTTCAGCTGAATTATTTTCAGGTCGGCATATTCACGATCCAGGTCTGGGGGTTGTTTGTGGCCGGCGGGATCATCGCCGGTACGTTTCTAATGACACGCCTGGCGAGGAAGTATGTATTGTCGGAGGATGTTCTGCTTGACGCCGCGATCTATATCCTGATCAGCGCCTTTTTCTTCGCGCGGGTTTTCCATGTAGTTTTCTATAATCTGGAATACTACGTCCAGTATCCGAGCGAGATCGTGAAATTCTGGCACGGTGGCCTATCATCCACGGGCGGATTTTTTGGCGCCCTTTGCGCTTTGTATTTGTTTGTCAGAATACGCCGTTTCTCTGCCAAGGAATTTCTGCCGTATTTGGATATTATGGGCGTGAGTTTGTGGCTAGGATTTGGTATCGGCCGATTGGGGTGCTTTGTGACACATATGCATCCGGGCCGTTTGACAAATTTCTTCCTAGCGGTTCAGTTTCCGTTTGGCACAAGGTTTGACCTCGGCCTGCTCGAGTCGTTGGTTGATTTTACTTTGTTTGGGATTTTCTATTTCCTTTTTCCCAGATTAATTAAAAAGCATTGGGGTTTGGTCGCCCTTTATTCCACTCTTTCATACGCGGTGGCGCGATTTCTATTAGATTTTCTGCGTGCCTCGGATTTGCCGATGAGCGATATGCGTTACGCCTACCTCACCCCGGCGCAGTGGGGGATGGGGGTCATTATTATAGGATTGACTTTAGCGATGCTTTTTGGTAGGATTAGTCGACAATTAAAGAAAATTTCTCCTTAAGGAGGATTCGCCTAGTGGTTTATGGCGCATGCTTGGAAAGCATGTTGGTCGAAAGGCCTCGAGGGTTCGAATCCCTCATCCTCCGCCTTCGCCCGCCGTAGCTCAGAAGAGCGAAGGCGGGTACAATGTTCTACCTACCAGCATTGTACATGCGACTTCAACAGGCGGGCTTCGGCGGACAAAGTCCGCTCCAGACGTATGTATTACGTATATTTATTAGAGTGCAAAGACGGCCCATATACAGGGTGTACTTCAGATTTAAAAGATCGAATGCCTCGACATCACAAGGGGCAGGTTCCCGCGACCGCCAATAGACGGCCGCTTGAGTTGGAGGCCTATTTCGCTTTTAAAGTTAAATATGTGGCATTTGAGTTTGAAAAATATTTGAAATCTGGTTCGGGGAGGGCGTTTATGAAAAAGCATGTGATTGAGAATTAATTATCAAAAAACCATGAACCCGGAAGGGATTCGAACTATAACTATGAGTATAACAATATTAACCGGCCCCGCTGCGTCTGGAAAAAATACGATTTCAAAAATACTCGCACAGAAAAAAGAAAGGTGCGCCATTATTGACGTTGACACAATTAGACAAACGTATGTTCAGCCACACAAAGCCCCTTGGGATGGGGAGGAAGGTGAGGCTCAGCAACTATTGGGTGTGGAAAATGCTTGTCTTTTGGCAATGAATTATTCTAAACAGAATGTAGACGTTGTTATACTAGACGTGATCACAGATGAGACCGCAAATTTATATAAGAAAAATTTGGGAGAAGTAAAAATTATTTTATTTCTGCCTACTTTTACGGAAGCACAAAAGCGTTTCAAAAAAAGACCACATACAATTACAGACGAGGAGTTTAAAATGATCTATCGGTGGGAGGAAAATTTGACGATATTTGATGAGAAAATTGATAATACAACCCTATCGGCGGAAGAAACTGCAGATAAAATAGCAGCTATGGGTATATAGCAGCTTGTAGCGTATTATGGCAATAAAAATCACCTACTTTGTACACGGCACCACGACTGACAACGAACAGCATATTTCTTCTGGCTGGAAGGATGTCGAACTTTCCGAGCTCGGCGTACAGCAATCAATCGCTCTCAAAGATCAAACCAGAGACCAGAAATTTGATGTGGTTTTCTGCTCTGATTTAAAGCGTGCAGTTCAATCAGCTAAATTAGCTTGGGAGGGCATATACCCGATTATTCCTGACAAGAGACTGCGAGAATGCAATTATGGAAAACTAAATGGCGCGTCATCTGCTATTGTAGAGCCAATGCAAGAGGAAAAATGTATCACAAACAGATTTCCCGATGGGGAAAGTTATGAGGATGTAAAAGTCAGAATCGCAGATTTTCTTGAGTTTTTGAAAAAGAATTATGACGGGAAAAATGTGGCGATCGTAGCTCATAAAGCACCACAATTAGCGCTGGATGTTTTGCTCAAGGGTAAAACATGGGAGGAATCGTTTGTAGATGATTGGCGTAGGACGAAAGCATGGAGGCCGGGTTGGGAATATATTTTAGAATAATTTATTTAGTAGCCCCCGAATGTCAGAAATCCACCCTGGAAGCCCTCTTTTCTTAATCAGATTGACATTACGTCAGGTTGCTGTTATAATAAGAAAGTAAGAAAATAAGAAATGATTATTAGCATTATGCTTGAAACTATCATTCAAAAAACAACTTCCCGTGGGCAAATAACTTTACCGAAAACGTGGAGAACAATGTTTAAGACTTCACAATTCTTAATAAAGCCCGGGAAAAATGAACTTGTTATTAGCCCTCTTTTTATTAAAGAAAACGGTCGTTTGGGCAAAGGCAAAGTTGGCTACACTACAATTTATAATGCTAAACGCGATACGAAAGGACAAGGCATACCGGCCGATAAGCTTTTGGAGATACTAAAAGAGTTGAATGGACAAGCTTAAAAAACTGTTGTCACGAATATCTGAACATGATCGCCGGGAATTACAGGCAATTATCTTTTTGATAATGAAAAATGATTTCGCCTTATTGTCGGTTAAGAAAGTTTCCGGACATCAAAATGTATTTCGCGTTCGTTCCGGACGGTATCGAGTTATTTTTAAGAATGAAGAGCTGATGCCGCGCCTTCTCGATATTCGTTTACGAAACGAAAATACCTACAAAAATATTCCTGTTTAAAAATATGAAAACAATTTTAGTTGATGCTATAGATGCTTTTGTTATAAAACCCGAAAACGGCTTTGAGATTTTTGAGCCAATGCGAAAAATGCTCGACGAGTTTCCGAATACAAAAATAATTCTCACTGGCGCGAATGATGAGCAGTTTAAGAAATTTGGGTTGGACAAAATGCCATACGAGGTTTTTACGCTCAAGCATAACCCAGAAAAAACTGATCCAAGGTATTTTGATACAATGCTTCAACATTTCGGTTTGAGCAAAAACGAGGTTGTATATTTTGAGCAAAAACTCGAAGCTGTAAAAAGTGCTGAATCAGTTGGTATAAAGTCATATTACTATGACCCTGAGAAAAAGGACTTGGTTGCGCTCAAGCTCTTTTTGGTGGAAAATCTTAATTGAACCGCAAGGTTTACGAACTAACTCATATGCTTAAAAACATTCTTATTGTTGGAGGCACATCAGGATTGGGTTTGAAGCTTGCGGAAATGTATGCCATTCTTGGGCATACCGTTTTTGTCACCGGAAGAAAAAATCCGCAACAGTCGAATCTAAATTTTGTACCCTTCTCTATAGATGAAAATTCTGGAAAGCTGATAGAAGAAATAGATCAATTAATTACCAAGCTCCCTAAAATTAACACTCTCATTTATACCGCCGGTTTTTACCAAGGGGGACGGATTGATACTTTAAATGATAAACAAATTTTAGAAATGATCAATATAGGTTTAACGGCGCCAGCCTTACTTATTCATCGTCTGAAAAATAATCCTGGCAAGCCATTGAAAGTAATGCTCGTTACTTCAAGCTCTCAGTATACGCCGCGTGAGCAGGAACCAATTTATAGTGCGGTTAAAGCAGGACTTGGAATGCTAGGAAGTTCTTTGGCACTCGATCCGGAAATTGGAAAAGTTCTAGTAGTTGCTCCATCTGGGATGAAAACTCAATTTTGGAATATGGAAAGGGATGTTTCGGCGTATCTAGATCCGAAGTGGGTAGCTGAACAAATTATCGAACTGTCCAGTGGCCCTTTTAAATACAAATACGCCAAGATTCTACGAGATCCAAGGAAGGTTGAAATTATTGAAACGAGGCAATAATATTTGTTATTCTTCATATATGAGAAAAGTTTTTATCGTCCACGGCCTGCAGGGGAGTCCGAATGGCGGCTGGCGCCCGTGGTTGATGGGCGAACTCGAAAAAAAGGACGTCTATGCCGCCGCTCTCGCGATGCCAAATCCCGATGAGCCTATTCTATCTGAATGGGTTCGAGAGATTGCGAGACACGTTGAGGGCAACCCTGTGGATCATATATATTTGGTCGGGCACAGTCTCGGTGTGCCGGCAATCCTGCGATATTTGGAAAAAACGAAATCGAAAAATATCAAAGGGATTGTTTTAGTTTCCGGTCCGATTTTCGGTACCGCCAATAAAAAAGTGTTAAAATTTTTGAAGACACCCTTCGATTTCAAAAAAATTAAATCTAAAGTTGAAAAAATTGTGGTGATTCACGGTGGTGATGATCGCGCCGTTCCCGTCGAGCAGGGAATACGATTATCACAAGAGCTAGTAGGTAGGCTTATAATTATAAAAAATGGCGGCCATTTGAACGGGTCGTCCGGTTGGTATAGATTGCCAGAATGTTTAGAGTCATTGGACGAGATGTTGGGGTAAAATATCCTTGGTTTTGAGCCTCCTTTTCTCCACTCTATTTATATATGAAAAAACTTATCACCTCACCCGCGGTTCGTCAGGTGCTGACTGACTATTGGGGCGAATACCGGAAATATGGCTGGTGGACATTCATCGCTTTTTTCGCGCCCGCGGTTGGCACAATTTGCGTTTTTTTTATACCGCCGCTCATCGTCGCGAGGCTCGTAAATATTTATGTTTCGGCGAAGGGTATCACGTTTGCGGTGGCCGGCCCCTATATTGTATTATTCGGGGCCGTTTGGTTTCTGGGAGAAATTTTCTGGCGGATCGGCAATCATTACTCGTTTAAATTTAAAGAGCAAACCTTAAAAAATTTAAACCGACTCGCGTTACTGCGCTTATCTGAACGCGACTACAGTTTCTATACTGATAATTTTGTCGGGTCATTGTCCAAGAAGGCGATGGCTTTTGTGCGCAGTTTTGAAATTTTCACGGACACATTGAGCTTCCGAGTTGTAATCAATGTTTTTCCTATTTTATTCGCGATTGTTATCCTGTGGTTATATTCTCCTTGGATACCGATCATCTTGGTAGGATGTTTATGCCTCGTCGTCGCGATTGCCCTGCCAATCATACGTCGGCGTTCAGTGATGGTGGCAGAGCGACACGAAGCCGGCAGTAGAGTAGTGGGGCGGCTTTCGGACGCGCTCACCAATATGCTGGCGGTGAAAGCCTTCGCGAAGGAAGAGCTGGAGAATAGCACGTATGATGAATATGTTGTGGACTGGACGACCAAATGGCGGAAAGCGGCGGATTACAGTAATTTACAATTAAACGCCTGGTTGTCGCCACTGTATGTAGGCGCCAACGTGATAGGATTGATTCTTTCAATTTTTTTCGCGCAGAAACTAAATCTGCCGGCTGGCGCCTTACTGGTAATTTTCTCATACTACGCGCAGGTCACGCGCATCTTCTGGGAGATAAATGGAACCTATCGAGAGATCGAGTCCTCTATCGGCGAGGCCGCTGAGTTCACCGGTTTATTTTTAACTCCACCCGCTGTGAGGGACGCGCCTGAGGCCAGCACCTTGAATGTACACCTCGGTCAGATTGAATTTCATGGCGCGCATTTTGATTATCGAAAGGGAGATGGCGAGGATAATTTCCTGGAAAATTTTAATCTAGTTATTAATGGCAATCAGAAAGTCGGACTCGTCGGTCCAAGCGGCGGAGGGAAAACCACCATCACCAAATTACTGCTTCGCTTTCTTGATTTACAGTCGGGCAGTATCACAATCGACGGGCAGGATATCAGTCGCGTGACCCAACGTTCGCTCCGGGAAGCGATTGCCTATGTACCACAAGAGCCGTTGTTGTTTCACCGTTCCCTTTTTGAGAATATTGCCTATGGCGATGAGTCGGCGACTCTCGAAGACGTCGTCGGAGCCGCGAAAATTGCTCACGCCGATGAGTTTATCGAACGACTTCCGGACGGTTATCAGACGTTGGTAGGAGAGCGGGGAATAAAATTAAGCGGCGGCCAGAGGCAGAGAGTCGCGATCGCCCGAGCGTTATTAAAAAAATCCTCAATCCTAATTCTTGACGAGGCCACCAGCTCGCTTGATTCGGAATCCGAGAAATATATTCAGGCCGGCCTCCGGGAGCTGATGAAAAATAAAACTGCGTTGGTAATCGCGCATCGCCTCTCGACTATAAAAAATTTAGACAGAATCATTGTCCTCGACGAAGGCAAAATTGTGGAGGACGGTTCGCACGATGAGCTGATCAAGCAGAAAGGGCTGTACGCCAAATTGTGGAGTCATCAGTCGGGAGAATTTTTGTAGAAATATTTTTATCGTTTAAAAAAGAGAAGAGGAAGGCCCGTACGTCGGCCTTCCTCGTTTTTTTCTGACGCGATGTCACCAGATCAATCCTAGCCCGAATGCCAGTTTGCACTCTTTGGTGTTGATTATCAGGCTGGCATCCAGGTGAAACGGCGCTAGATCCAGATTGACGGTGGTGAGACTGGAGAGATATCCGCTGTCTTTGATACTGCTGGGCAGCGAAAGCTTCTTCTCTTCGCCATCAAGTAGGGAGACGTAGTAGTCGCCATGCTTGTATTGGAGATAGAGATCGTAGGCTATGCCGGTGCGAAGCTCCGCCGTCGTCGTGATGCTTGGCACTGTGCCGGGGCCGAATTTCAGCTTGTACCGCACGACGGGGACAGTCACGCTCGGCATGATGATGTAGTCTCTGGCCCAGTTTGCCGTCCTGATCACGCCAAGCCTCTCCATCGGGATCAATTTCCTTATTTCCTCAGGAGCATTGATTGGTTCGATGGTGGTGGATTCCAGGTAATCTTTGGATGTCGTAAACATCAGCGAAAAGCTGAAAAGATTGCTTGGGATCGTGCCCGTGAGTGAGAAGCCGGGGTAGACTGTGCCGGCGCGCTCTCCCGTAAGGACGAGGCTCCACACCCTCGCGAAGCTGATGAAGTGCTCCAGCCGGTTTTCCTGTTCCCGGGAGATCTTAGCCTCGCCTTCAGCCAGCTTGCCCTTGTACTCATCAAGCTTCTCCGCTAGCTTGTCCATTTTGGCATTTAACTCTTCTAGTGCCACCTCGGCATCGGAAGAGTAAGGATTTGGGAGGAGCTCGGGGGCGGATTTTTTTGCTTCCGCGGGCGTGGTTGCGGGGGCGCCGGTAGTGATTTGAGGGATGTAATCGAAGGTGGTGGTGAACTTTCCCACTGGCGTAGCGCAACCAAAACAGACAAAAATCGCTGCAAAAACTGTTCTTTTTAACATAGTAACCCGGCCTCTGTCTGCAGTTTCGTTTTAAAGGAACAAACGATGACTCCCTTGCAATTGACTATAACACTATAAACGTAATTATGCTATAATAAACCCTGGAGGTATTATGAAAAATAAAATTGCTAGGATAATCGCTCTTTTGGTGGTAATTTTAGCCATCTTTGTAATGTTTGGTTGGTTTTTTGACGTCACTTTCTTGAAGAGCATTTCTCCAAATTGGGTATCGATGAAGTTCATCACGGCCATTTGCTTCGTGTTAAGCGGAGTAGTCCTTTATCTGTCGAGTGAAAAAAATGGTACGCTCCATGATTGGAAGGATTTGCTCCTGGCGTACACCGACTATGTTCTATTGTTGATTGTCAGCGGGCTGGGGCTTTCGATATTTTTTGGCACCAGCACTGGCCTTGAGGAGCTTTTCGTCAGGGAGCCGCCGGGCGCGTTTTATACCAGCCTGCCCGGCCGACCCGCATTATTTACCTTGATAGCGTTTCTGCTGGTTGGCGCCGGAGGTTTATTTACATTGATTGGCAAGCATTATTGCAGGCGCTTGCCGATCATTGAGGGTGGTTTATTGATATTGATAGGTTCGGTAGCGACCACCGGCTACGTAATTAATTTTCCGCCATTCTTTTATAAATTTAGCATCGACAGCACTGCCATGGCGCTTCATACCGCCATTCTTTTTATTTTATTAGGCATTGGATTTTTATCGATACGGGATTAGGTTTCTAAAAATTTATGAGATTAAAGTCGAAACTTACCATGAGCCTGTTGTTTACGAGCTTCGTGTTGCTAGCCTATACGGTTTTGTTTGAGTATACAAATTCACGAGATCAGCTTTTTGCGGTTCAGAAGCGCAGCCTGGAAGCGTTCGTTGATTTCAAGGTTTTTGTGATAAATAATTATTTCTCAAGGCTTAGGGACGAAGCCTTGTCCATGCAGTACAACCATAGTGTTCGGACGGCCATGCCTGCGATATCGTCCTTAATTAATATGAAAGACAATCAGGAATACCTGAATTTAAAAAAGGATCTTGATTCTCAATTTCAATCATGGCTTAGTCAGCGCCGGGGGATTCTCGATGTCATGCTGCTTGACAAAAACGGTCGCGTTGTTTATGTGATGAGCCCAATGCATTCGCCGGAATTGGACAATAAGTTATTTGATCCTTGCGGAGACAGTTTTATAAAAGGAATGAATGATATTTATATTTCCGACTCGTATAGTGATTATGACAGGGACGAGCATGTAATTAGGATCTTTGTTCCAATCTTTGACTTTGACAACAATTTTAGCGGTGAATTTGTGGTCGAGGCAGATACGGATGAGCTGGATAAAGCCGTGGAAGAGACCAGCGGGCTGGGGAAAACGGGCGAGACAGAGCTCGGGAGGCTGGTTAATTCAAATTTGTCGAACGGTGAGGGTAGTGGCTGCTACGATGAGCAGGGCGATTCAGTTTTATTTCTTAGTTCGCTCCGGTCAGAGCCCAACGCGGCGTTCCGGAAGACTGTCAGAATCGGGGATCCTCTCGCGACTGCCTTACAGGCTGCAGCCAGGGGCGAGAACGGCTCCGGTATTTATACTGACTATGCCGGGCGGAGGGCCTTGGCGGTCTGGCGATATTTACCGGATCGACATTGGGGGTTGGTTACCAAGATTGACTATGATGAATTGATGCTTCCGGTTCGAACTGTGGTGAAGTCGTCGTTAATTTTCGGTCCTTTGATATTTTTTATATTAATTTTGATTGCCGTCCGATTGGCGGACGCAATATCATCACCGATTGTCAAGCTTACCGGCGTTGCCAAGAAAATCGGAGAAGGAGATCTGGATGTGGAATTTGATAATGAGCTGATATTCGCCGGAAACGAAGTGGGCATCCTGGCCACCACCTTGAAAAAGTCAGTGGCAAGCCTCGCGGAAGTCTATCGAAATTTGGAAAAGAAGGTCACCGAAAGAACGGCCCAGATCAAAGAGGCGCAGGTAAAGGAAGAAGCGATTTTGAAAAGCATCGGCGACGGCATTATTAACACCGACGAGAACGGTCTGGTTGTTTTTGTGAATGCGGCGGCGCAAATTATGCTTCGAATGAATTTGAACCAGATGGCAGGAAAAAAGATCAGCGATGTTATAAATATTGAAGACGAGACGGGCTCGCCGCTGCCGCCCAATGAAGGTCCGATTATTGAAGCTCTGTCATCGAGCAAGACAACCGTTCTGAATATTTATCCGAAAATTTATTATTTTGTCCGCCGGGACAAAAGCAGATTTCCGGTTTCTCTCACGACGGCACCGGTTCTCCTTGAAGGTAAGACGATCGGCGCAATTGAGGTATTTCGTGATATTACCTTAGAACATGATATCGACAAGGCGAAAACGGAATTTGTTTCATTGGCTTCTCATCAGCTCCGCACTCCTCTCACTGCGATAAGCTGGTATGCTGAGATGCTGCTGGCCGGGGACCTTGGCCCGCTATCGAGAGCGCAGAAGAAATTTCTGCGTGAAGTTCAGAAAAGCAATCACCGGATGCTTACTCTGGTCGGGGCGCTTCTCAACGTCTCACGCCTTGAGCTCGGCACCTTTATAATCAGTCCGGAGCTGACGGATATCAACGCGGTGGCGCGCGGAGTAATCGCCGAGATGATGCCGGAAATAAAGAAGAGGAATATTAAGTTAAGGACTGATTTGGACGCCGAGCTACCGGCGATACAGACAGATCCGAAACTAATCGGTATTATTATTCAGAATTTGCTTTCGAACGCCATTAAGTATTCTTCCGTCGGAGGCAGTGTTACCCTGAGTATCAGGGTCGATAAGTCGGATATTATTATAACGGTATCAGACAAGGGCTTCGGGATTCCAAAATCACAACAGCCACAAATCTTTACCAAGTTATTCCGCGCTGATAATGCCAGACAACTCGGCGTCGAGGGCACCGGTCTCGGCCTTTATTTGGTAAAATCGATTGTAAATTATATGGAAGGAAAGATCTGGTTTGATTCTGAAGAAAACAAAGGCGCAACATTTCATGTTTCTCTTCCGCTATCCGGCGTAAAACCCAAAAAGGGCACTCGGTTTCTTCAATAATTATGGTTTGAATTTGAATATTTGGCGATTTTATGGTATATTAATCCGGATATGCTAGACCAATTTTGGTATTATTTCCTCTTTCAGCCGTTATTCAACGCGCTGATTTGGATTTATATAAATATTGCCGGTTTCGATCTGGGGTGGGCGGTGGTATGGATGACTATTTTTTTACGAGTACTTCTATTGCCGCTGTCGATTGTTTCCGTTTTTACCGCCGATCGACGTGAGAAAGCGGCTGACGAGTCGAGACGCGCGGCCCTGGCATACAAGAACGATCGTATCGCTCAGCGCGAGGCCACTCGATTGGTGATGAAGAAATATCATATTTCTCCTTGGGCGGCGGTGCTGAATCTTGGCATTCAGCTCCTAGTATTAGTTTTGCTTTATCAGGTTTTCTTGCAGGGGATAACGGGGGAACACGTTATCAAAACATTATATCCGGTTATTGATTATCCGGGAAAGATCAATACCAATTTTTACGGTTTCGATGTCGGTCATAGCCATGATGGCGTCTGGGCCGGCCTGGCCGCTCTTTATTTACTGGTGTCGATACTGTTACCGGCGCGCGGTCAGAAGCACTGGGAGAAATCAGAGATGTATTTTGTAATTTTTTTCCCTATCATCACCTTCTTCGCGCTGTGGTATCTGCCGATGGTGAAGTCGTTGTTTATTTTGACTACCATGGCTTTTTCTGATATCATTAAAATAATGCATAGTATGGTGCATAGTTCGCCAAAGAAAGCGACTTCGACTGCGCCGGCGTCAGCTTCGCCGCCAAAGAAACAACACTAACATCTTTACGCATTATGGCCGAGTCAAACGATTTAGACCGATTAGTATATTCATTCGTTGTTGACGATGTCCTCAAGGGATTATTTATTTATGTTCCACCGGGTTATGTGGCGTGCGTGTATGACCTCGGACGAGGTGTCCTGAAGAAGGTCCTGACGCCCGGCCTGCACCTCAAGATTCCTTTTTGGCAGAAGGCGAAATTATTCAATGTTCAGACTCTCGAATACAGCATCTCTCGCCAGTTCAATCCTGAGCACGCCAACGCGCTCGGCGACATTCCTATCGCCGCCGTCACGCAGGACGGCAAGCGGATCGGGGTCGAAGGCACAATATTGCTGCGTCTCGATATTCATCAGGTTCCATCGATCTGGCAGACCGTGGGTGAAGATTTCGTTGCCAAGATTGTTCGTCCTGCGATTCGAAGCCGTATTCGTATGGTTGTAAGTCGGTTTGAATACGCCAATATTATCGGATCGCATCGCGATAGCGTGGAGATGGAGCTGAAAAATGAGCTTGAGCGGATATTTTATACCCGCGGTATTTACGTTGAGAACGTGCTTCTAAGCGAGATTTCGCAGATACATCAGTAGGCCACTTGACATCGGTCACCATTTTAAGGTATTATCACTCCTAATGTAAGAGTGATAATTTTTTGTGACGAGACCTCACCCTGCCCTCTCCTTATGAGGAGAGGGGTGGCGTTTCCTTCTCCTTCAAGGAGAAGGCGAGGATGAGGTCTAGCGCATGTCATACAATCAATGTTATGGATGAAAGACAGCAAAAACTACTTACCCTCGTTATTGAGAATTACATAAAAACGGCCGAGCCGATTGGGTCGAAATTTTTGGTTGAGAAGGCCGGGCTTGATTGGAGCGAGGCGACGGTCAGAAATGAGCTGCGCGCCCTGGAGGACGCAGGCTATCTTTCACACCCCCATACCTCTGCCGGCCGCGTTCCGACTACCAAGGGTTATGAGCATTACCTCCGGCAACTAAACCTCGCCTCAGGCGTTACGAGCCGGAAGGACAGCGACCTCCTCCGCGAGGCCTACCGCGCCTACAGTGATTTCGAGCGGGCGATGAAGAATGTCGCGAAGAAATTAGTCGAGGTATCGGACGAGACCGTGCTCATCGCTTTCTCTCCGACAAAAGTATATTATACCGGCCTTTCAAATTTATTTGAGAAGCCTGATTTCGAGGGGATCAAACAGATCGCGTCTGTTTCCGAGGCGTTTGACAATAGTGAAGAATCCTTGCCGAAATTTTTTGAAAAAGTAAAAAACGAACCGGAATTTTATCTCGGTGAAGATCATCCGTTTGGCAGTATGCTATCGGTGGTGGCCAGTCGGTTTGGCGATGATAATAAATCATTGATAGTCCTGGTCGGACCCCAGCGCATGAACTACAAGAAGAATTGGAGTCTGATACATAAGATAATTGAGATTATTTAACCCCACCCTTTTCCCCTCCCCTTTTAGGGGAGGGGCAGGAGAGGGGTATTAATTACTATGACCGACGAAAATATTGATAAAATTGACGAAGTAGAACCCGCGCTTTCACCGCTGGCAAAATGCGAGGCCGAAGCGGCGGAGTGCAAGGCCGGCTGGCAGAGAGCAGTCGCGGATTACAAAAATTTGCAGAGAGAAGTGCTGTCTCGCCAGGGTGAATGGGCTCAGCTGAGCGAACGCAAAATTTTGGAGGAGTTTATCCCGGTGTATGATCATTTGAAGCTGTCGCTTCAAGGAACAAGTTCCAAGGATCAGGGTAAAAGTGATCCGTGGATCGAGGGCGTGAAATATGTTTTGAAACAGTTTGCGGATATTTTGAAGAGCCATGGGGTGGAGGAAATTAAAACCGCGGGTGAAACGTTCGATCCAAGATTTCATGAATCAGCTGGTGAAGAAGAAGGTGGTGAGGCTGGAAAAATTCTCAGAGAAGTAAGCGGCGGTTATAAAATGGGCGAACGAGTGATAAAGCCGGCGCGGGTGATTATTTCAAAATAGATATGATAAAGCATGAATCGTGGTTTGGCAGAAAAAAGAAGGCTTTAATTGCAGCGGCGACCGGTCTTCTTTTGGGTGCGGGCGCAGATAGCGTTAGGCGCAGTTATATCGACGATGTCGAAAAAGAGCCAAATTATTCGTCTGTTGAGCTGAATGATAAATCGAAGGCGCCGCCATCATCTGAAATACCGGAGCTGGCAACATACAATGAAACGCAAAGCCTGGCCGAAAGGCAAAGACAGGAGGATCTGAGGAAGACCCGGGAAGTAAGGGATTTTATCAGTCGGATTTCTGATTGGGGTTCGATTGTGGATAATCCGAATCAAGACATCACCGATCGGCATGTAAATATATATAACTATCTTAGTGAAAGAATTGGCAGCGAATTTATGATCGGTGATTTAGTAATCGGACGCAATGAGGACGGGAAGCCGGTGGGTGAGTTTTACCTTTCACCAAAGATGAGCGCCGCTTATGTGGAAGGTCCAATCAAGATAGTGTACGAGGCCGATGGGGCGGTGGCGGTACAGGATGTAGGACTGTCAGATTATATTAGTTTTAGTTCCGATTCTCAGCTGGGCTCGAATATGATAAATCAGGTTGAGAAAGTGGTTCGGATGCGTAACGCGGCGAATCAATTTAGATCGGATGGTAATGTGGAGAATTATACAAATATATTAAAAAAGGATTATACACCAGACCAAATAAAATTAATTTTAGATCTTAGAAAAAAGTCTCCGCAAGAAATTATGGATGAAGAAAGAAATAAATAAAAAAAATTTTAAAATTAAATTACTAATAATAAAAATATTATGTCAAAAGTATTAGGAATAGATTTAGGAACGACAAACAGCTGCATGTCCATCATCGAGGGTGGTCAGCCGAAGGTATTGGAAAACAAGGAAGGCGCGCGCACGACCCCGTCAGTGGTCGCGATGAGCAAGAGTGGCGAACGATTGGTCGGATTGCTCGCGAAGCGTCAGGCTGTCACGAACGCCGAAAATACTTTGTATTCCATCAAGCGTCTCATTGGCCGAAAGTGGGAAGACGCAGAAGTTCAGCGTGATCTAAAACTAATGCCGTTTAAGATGGTTAAGAGCGGTGAAGGCGTGAAGGTTGTCCTCCAGGGGAAGGAATATAGCCCGCAGGAAATCTCAGCGATGATCCTCGGCAAAATGAAAGCGGACGCAGAGGAGAGGATTGGTGAGAAGATTACCGAAGCGGTTATTACTGTGCCGGCTTATTTTGATGATTCTCAACGTCAGGCCACCAAAGATGCCGGCGAGATTGCCGGACTGAAAGTGCTTCGTATCATCAACGAGCCGACCGCCGCGGCTCTCGCGTACGGCTTCGATAAAAAGAAAGAGCAAAAAATAATGGTTTATGACCTCGGTGGTGGCACGTTCGACGTGTCGGTGCTCGATGTCAGCGCTGATTCCGTCCAGGTGCTTGCCACCAATGGCGATACTCATCTCGGCGGTGACGATTTCGATCAGCGAATTATTCAGTGGGTCATCGACGAGTTCAAACGTGAAAACGGCATTGATCTTGGCAAGGATAATCTCGCTCTTCAGCGTATCAAGGAAGCGGCCGAAAAAGCCAAGATTGAACTCTCAACCACGCCTGAAACGGAAATCAATCAGCCTTTCATAACTTCGGATGCGAACGGTCCGAAGCATATGATGATTAAATTTAGCCGCTCGAAGCTGGAGGAACTAGTCGGCGATCTGGTCGAGAACACGCTCGGTCCGGTTCGTCGCGCTCTCTCTGACTCCAAAGTTGATGTGAAAGATATAAACGAAGTGGTGATGGTAGGTGGGATGACCCGTATGCCGATGGTTCTAGCGGCGGTGGAGAAATTCTTCAACAAAAAACCAAACATTAGCGTTAACCCGGATGAAGTGGTAGCGGTGGGCGCCGCGGTACAGGGGGGCGTGTTGAAGGGCGACGTTAAGGATGTTTTACTTCTAGACGTTACTCCGCTTTCGCTCGGAATCGAGACGATGGGCGCGGTCTTCACAAAACTTATTGATCGTAATACTACTATTCCAACCAGTAAATCCCAGGTATTTTCGACCGCCGCCGACAATCAGCCGGCTGTCTCGATCCGCGTCGCGCAGGGCGAACGACCAATGTTCAATGATAATAAACTACTCGGTCAGTTTGAGTTGGCCGGTATTCCTCCGGCGCCACGTGGCGTACCGCAGGTAGAAGTTACATTTGATATTGATGCGAACGGCATCCTTAGCGTCAAGGCCAAGGATAAGGCGACCAACAAGGAACAGTCGATCAGGATCGAATCCTCGACCGGCCTCTCGAAGGAGGAAATTGAGAAAATGAAACAGGACGCGGAACTTCATGCCGCCGATGATAAGAAAAAGCAAGAGCTGATAGAAACTCGCAATCTTGCCGATACATTGGTATATACGACTGAGAAGATGATGAAGGATGTCGAAGAGAAGAAAATTGCCGTAACCGACGACGAGAAGAAAGCGGTGGATGACGCGATCGCGAAAGTGAAGGAAGTGAAGGATAAGGACGACGTGGAAGCGATCAAAAAAACTGCAGAAGAGTTATCAAAAGCCGCGCAGGTAGTCGGGACCAAGATGTATTCGGCAGAGCAGGCTAAGGGAGCCGCCTCCGCACCTAATGGAGCTACGGACGCGCCGAAGGAGGGCCCAATCGAGGGTGAGGTGGTGGATGATAAGAAATCATAAATTAAATTGTGTCTAAGGACTACTACAAAATTCTCGGCGTTGAGAAAAATGCTTCGCCGGACGAAATAAAGAAAGCCTTCAAGAAGAACGCCATGCAGCACCATCCGGACCGACCGGGTGGTAATGAGGCGAAGTTCAAAGAAATTAACGAAGCCTACCAGGTGCTTGGTGATGCGGATAAACGGACTAAATTCGACCAATACGGTTCTGATTTTGAACAACAGGGCGGCTTTGGCGGTGGGGCCGGCTGGGAAGATTTCATGCGCGCTGCGCGCGGTGGTCAGGGTGGAGGCGGGTTTGATTTCAATTTTGGTGGTGGGGATGCCGGCGATTTGTTTGGCGATCTTTTTGGCTCCGCCAGAGGCGGACAGGGGCGGCGGCAAGCGCGCGGCAGGGATATACAGGTTGATGTACAGCTTGATTTCAAAGAGGCGGCCTTCGGGGTTGAAAAAGAAATTTCATTACGTAAACAATCCGCCTGCGATGTTTGCGGCGGCTCGGGCGCGGATTCCGGCGCCAAGCTCGAGACTTGCTCGACCTGCGGTGGACAAGGACAAGTTACACAAAATCAAAGAACGTTTCTGGGGAACGTTCAGGCGGTCGTCACTTGTCCGGCTTGCCAGGGCCGCGGAAAACTCCCGAATAAAAAATGCGGATCATGCGGCGGACAGGGCGTGATGCAGAAAACCGCCTCGGTAAACGTAAAGATTCCGGCCGGCATCGATAACGGTCAGTCGATACGGCTTACTGGTTACGGCGAGGCGGCGCCTCATGGCGGTAAGAGCGGCGACCTGTATGTTCAGGCGCACATTCGCCCATCCAAGGTTTTTAAGCGCGATGGATTTGACGTTTATGTCGATGAAGAAATTTCGTATTCGAAAGCTGTTCTGGGTGGAACAGTAATGACCGAAACAATCGATGGCAAGGTGGAAATAAGGATTCCGGCCGGCACCGAGTCCGGTCAGCTGATTCGCTTGCGTGAGAAGGGGATACCGGTCGTCAACGGGCGCGGACGCGGAGATCATTATGTGCGAATAAAAATAATGGTGCCGAAGAAGGTCAGTAAACAAACGCGAAAATTACTTGAGGAGTTGGACGTTTAATTATTTTTGCGCGTCGAGAGTTTTGTTTACCTCGGCGTCTGCTTCTTTATTTTGTTCTCGAGGAACGTGACGGTAAGTCACTTTTTTAAATCCGGTCGCAAGATTATAAACTTTTACGAATAATTTTTGGAGAGTGGGTTCCTTTACTTTATATTCTCCGCGCATCTGCTTCACTATCAGCTCGCTATCAAGATTGCAGTCAACCTCTGTCGCTCCAAGCTCACCGGCTTTCTTCAGGGCTTCGATGAGACCGGTATACTCCGCGAAATTATTTGTCTGTATGCCAAGATAAATTCCGAAGGAGGAAATATTCTTCCCGGTATGGTCCTTGATGACTATTCCGCTTGCCGCCGGGCCGGGGTTCCCTCTCGCGCCGCCGTCGGTGAAAGTTATAAGTTTCATGTAAAAAAATTAATAATTTAATTTCCAAATTCCTTTGTCGTTACTATAATAAATAACCCGAGCCTCAGGATCGGCAGTCATAACCTTCACGCTGTCATCGACCAATTCCCGTTCGATATAAAAGAACGGAAAAAGCGCAGAAATCTTGCCATCGCGATGCAACGCCAGAGTGTTGTATTTATCAAGCGGTAAAATATTTTCAAATTTCACCCCAGAGCGATTTAGGAGGTATGGCTCATCATCCTCGCTGTAGGTCCAGAGTTCATATGGGCTCCAGAACAGCCACCAATTATTAAATCTGGACAGGTAGTATTTGCTGGCATTGATGGCAAATTTTGCGTTCGCTCGAACAATATAATAAATATTTTCGGCTTTATCTCTGAGAAGTACGGTGTCATGTTCAATCGTTTCAAATTTAGTGTTAGCCAAGGTTTTCGTCGGCTCATTGCCAATGGTTGTAAAGGAGTTAAATACCTTGCGGAAACCCAGCGTATCCTTCGAAATCATCAATTCCGCAGTCGAGGTATTTATATCCATTGTCCAAAGTATTTCATTGTCTATTTGCCAGTCGAGAAATTTCGAGTTCGTGATCAGGCTGACCTGTCCGGAGTGAGGCGTGAAGGAGTAGATGCCGTCCTTCGTGCCATAATAGAGGTTTGGGTTGGCCGTTTCGCCCCAGAGATATTTTAATATTGGGTCGGCGCTGCGAACGTCGGTCATATTTCCGGTGACGACATCGATCACGCTTACCCGCCTCCTGTTTCCATTTCCTACGCCGCTGGCGACGGCGAGAGTATCGTTGTGTGTGGCCCAGAGCAGAGTAAGCGCCCCCGATAGTCTAAATATCAGATTTTTGTTTTTCTTCTGTTCGTCCTCGATTACCAATTCCGTCTCATTATTTCGAAAAATCGAATATGCCAGGTAGCGGCCGGAAGCAGAAATCGAAATACCGGCGGCCGTATCCGGTGTGATTAATTTAGGTTTGCTTTTTTTTAATAAAATAAATTCCTTTATGTAAGTAGTTTTGTTTCTGGAAATTTCAATCTGCTTCTCCCAATCATAATGCCCGGAAGCGCTTATTTTTAGATTATATTTATGGGGTGTCAGGTTATTTAGCCTGATAGGCATAGCTTGATCGATCTTCAGACCATCGAGATAAACGGTGGCGGTCAGAGGAAGGATGTCGACGCTAAGACTACCAGTCTCAAGCAATAATCCATTTTTGAAATCAAATCTGTAGCCGGCGCTGTAGAGAATGACGACCGGTGAAATAATGAAAAATGCCGCGATGAACGCGAGCAACGTGGTAATCCGAATTCGGCGGGTAAATTTTGAACCTGGATATTCCATATTGCCTATTGGGTAAATTTAGATTATAATCAATACTACTTGAAAAGCATTCATTAGTAAAGGTTATGTCATATCTTATTGTAAATGGTGGAAAAAAGTTGAAGGGACGGATTATTAATCAGTCAGCCAAGAATTCAGCGGTGGCTATTCTTTGCGCTACACCCCTCATTCATGGGAAGGTAGTACTGGAGAAGGTGCCAATGATTGAGGAGGTATTCAGAATTATTGAATTATTACGAAGCATCGGAGTCAAGATCGATGATGAGGGTAAGGGCAGGATTGCGGTTGACGCATCCGGACCGTTGGATTTATCCAAAATGGATCGCGCCGCGGCCTGTCGAACACGCGTTTCTTTATTGTTGCTCGGCTCCCTCGCTCACCGTGAAAAAAATTATCGACTATACAAATCCGGCGGCTGTAAATTGGGTCAGCGCACTGTTCGTCCACACCTTTTCGCTTTAGAGAACTTCGGCGTAAAAATTATTTCACGGAAGGATTTTTATGATGTAGAAAATGATAAATTGCAATCCGCGGAAATAGTAATGTATGAATCCGGTGATACGGCTACGGAGAACGCGATCCTAGCGGCGGTTCTTGCTCCGGGCGAATCTGTGATCAAGATGGCCTCAGCCAATTATCAGGTGCAGGACCTCTGCTATTTCCTTGAGAATGCCGGCGCGAAAATTGACGGCATTGGTTCGACCACGCTCAGGATTACCGGTGTCGCTTCGCTGGGGTCCGTGAAAAATTATTCTATAATGCCGGATCCGATCGTCGCGATGACTTATCTAGCGGCTGGGATTGTGACGGATTCGACTCTGACAGTTTGTAATTGTCCATTGGAATTCTTGGAGCTCGAACTTTATAAATTAAGCAAGATGGGGCAGAAATTTTCAATAGTGAATAGACGCCGATCGGAGAATGGTGAATTTGATGTCGTGGATATTGAAATAAAACCCAGTAAATTGACTGCCCTTGAGGATAAGATTGAAGGGCGGCCCTTCCCCGGATTAAATATTGATAATCTGCCACTCTTTGTCCCTATATTGGCGAAGGCCCGTGGTCGAACTTTGGTGCACGATTGGGCGTTTGAGAATCGCGCGCTTTACCATCTGGAATTGCAGAAGCTGGGGGTGAAGGTCACGCTGCTTGATCCGCACCGAGTCTGGATCGAGGGCCCGACCAAATTTGTCAGCAATGAGTTGATTTGTCCGCCGGCATTGCGTCCGGCGGTAAACGTACTTTTATGTATGCTGGCAGCCAAAGGGAAGTCCATTTTGCGAAATATTTACGAGATTGATCGCGGCTACGAGAATTTATACGAGACTCTACGCGCCGCTGGCGCAGACCTTGAATTAGTAAAAGAATAATTTCCGCCATAGGCGGATCCGTCTCTGGCGGATATTTATAAACTATATGTTAAATCATAATTCACCGCATCAGTCGCGCGCCATCAAGTATATCAATATTTATCTCGGGATAGTTGGGACAATCCTGGTGTTTGGGGTGGGGGTGCTTACCGGCGGGGCGTTGTTTGTCAGAAATAATAATATTACCACTCTCGGATCCCTCAGTCTTCCGAAGGTTGTTAATCTTGATCGGTCACGGAATAATTCCGCCGATGTTGATTTTAACCAATTTTGGGAAGTGTGGGATCTAGTAAAGCAACAATATGTGAAGCAACCGGTCAAGGATACTGATTTATTTTATGGCGCTATGCAGGGGATGGTCGCGGGCCTCGGAGATCCTTACTCCGAGTATTTTCCGCCTCAGGCCGCCGACGAGTTTAGTCGGAATTTAGCCGGTGAGTTCAGTGGTATTGGCGCAGAGATTGGTGTTAAGAATAATCAATTGGTAATAGTAGCACCGATCTCAGACACTCCGGCCGATCGCGCCGGCCTCCGCCCGGGAGACAAGATTCTGGCGATCGATAAGCGTTCGACTTTTGGCATGGATGTCACCACGGCCGTCGTTAATATTCGCGGTCCAGCGACTAGTAGCGTCGAGCTGTCGATCATCAGAAGCGGCTGGGAGAAGCCGCGCGATTTCGTCATCCATCGCGCCAATATAAATGTGCCATCGGTAATATTTTCGATGAAGCCGGGCAATGTGGCTTACCTGCGCGTGAGGCAATTCAATGAAGATACCACGCCACAGTTTGATAAGGCGATTCGGGAAATCCAGGCAAAAAAAGCGTCGGGATTAATTCTTGATTTGCGAAGTAATCCGGGCGGCTATCTGGATGCCGCCGTAACTATGGCCAGCGAATGGATTGGCGAGGGTACGATCGTGAGCGAAAGATTCAGCAACGGATCCGAAAACGCGCACGCCAGTGTTGGTTTACATCGCCTACAGAATATGAAGACCATGGTGCTCGTCAACAAAGGTTCAGCCTCGGCCTCCGAGATAGTCGCCGGCGCACTGCAGGACACGAAGAGCGCGACTATTATCGGCGAGACGACCTTTGGCAAGGGCTCAGTGCAGGACTTCCAAAATTTGCCGGACGGATCGGCGATCAAGGTTACGGTCGCGGAGTGGTACACGCCGGGCGGGCATAATTTCAATGAAAAAGGAATCACTCCGGACGTGGTCGTGAAGGAGGACTTTGACAAGGAAGAGGTTGGGGAGGATGTGATGGTGGATAAGGCGTTTGAGCTTCTGAAATAATTACTTTAATCAATCAAATCATCAATGACACAATAACTCA
>ERZ1292633.1063-Hain-H41-02um-R1-1063-length-30205-cov-5_pt1 | contig 25786 bp, 20 predicted proteins | sample MGYA00564406_ERZ1292633 | MGnify/ENA primary metagenome ERZ1292633 (study PRJEB36523, sample SAMEA6512639) | groundwater metagenome | collected 2019-01-08 | study: AquaDiva: Metagenomics assemblies of 32 groundwater samples | reverse complement strand
GGAGCCGGGGTGACCCCGGCGAGCGGAGCGGGTGTGGGCGCCTCGACCGCCGGCACGCAGTCCGTGTGGCCGCAGAGGATGAGGCCGTCGCGGTCCTTCCCGGGGTCGGACTGACCGAGCCTGGCGAACAGATTCGCCTTCGTGCCATCGAGACTCGCGAAGCGCCTCTGGACGATTCCCGGCCGGTCGAGAACCTCCTCGAGCCGGTCGATGACGGCGAGGTTCGAGCGTGAGCTCGAGCTGTCGCAGCTGACGATCCGTTCGAGGAGCGCCACGGCGTTTGAGATCTCCATCACGGGAAAGGATACCGGAGCCGACCGCGGTCTCCGGTCTCGGCCCTGTGAACCGGGCCATACACGGGTTCGGCGCGACTCGCTAGCCTCTCAGGGTCTCGTCGGGAGGCGCCATGGGTCGTTTCAACCGCCATCGATTCAGCTGCCTTGGGCTGTTCCTCGTCGCCTGCCTTCTCAGGGTGCCCGCGGCGTTCGCCGACCGCCCTTATCCGGTTCTTTTCGTCACTCAGGTGCCGATTCCTTACGACTTCACGACCATCGGCTCGGTCTTCGGAAATCAGGGGACGGAGTTGCAAAGCGCCGGTCGCGGCGGCGATCTCTACATCCTCTACCCGAACGGACAGCTCAGGAACCTGACGCAGCTCGCCGGCTTCGGTGTCGCGAGCGGCTTCCAGGGGGCAGGCTCGATCGCCGTGCGCGAGCCGTCGATGCACTGGAACGGAACGCAGGCGGTCTTCAGCATGGTCATCGGCGCTCCGGTCGAGCAGTACCAGTGGGGCACCTGGTTCTGGCGTCTGTACGAGGTGACCGGGCTCGGTCCCGCCGATACCCCGGTGATCACGCTGGTTCCGAATCAGCCGCTGAACGCCAACAACGTGAGCCCGGTCTACGCCTCCGACGGGCGCATCCTCTTCACCTCCGACCGGCCGCGCGACGGCGCGCCTCACCTCTATCCGCAACTCGACGAGTATGAGGAGGCGCCGACGGTCTCCGGCATCTGGAGCCTCGACCCGGCGAACGGCGACTTGAGGCTCCTCGACCATGCGCCTTCGGGCGACTTCAAGCCGATCGTCGACAGCTTCGGGCGCGTGATCTTCTCGCGCTGGGATCACCTGCAGCGCGATCAGCAGGCCGACAGCGACTACTTCGACGAGGTGGCGGGAGATCCGCCGACCTACGGCACGTTCAACTGGTCGAGCGAGCGCGGCGATGCCACGGCGCTCGCCACCCGCGTCGAGCAGTTTCCCGAGCCACGCGCCGGTCGCGATGACCTCCTCCTGCCGCACGAGGAGGGTCACAGCTTCAATCATTTCTTTCCCTGGATGATGCGCCAGGACGGCAGCGAGCTCGAGACGCTCAATCATGTCGGCCGCCACGAGTTTCACGATTACTTCAACCGCAGCTTCAACAACGATCCGAACCTCGATGAGTTCATCTGCGGCGGCGGCAACTGCGGGCGCGTTTTCAACATGCTGCAGATTCGCGAGAGCGCCAGCGCGGCGGGAACCTACTTCGCCGTCGACGCGCCGGAGTTCTATACCCACGCCGCCGGCCGGCTCTTCTCGCTGCAGGCGCCACCCGAGCTCCCCGCCGACGATTTTCTCGTTGACTGGGTGACGCACGAGGAGACCGACGGTTTCGACGACACGCCGCACGTCTGCCATTCCGGCCTGTATCGGAATCCGTTGCCGCTCTTCGACGGCACGCTGATCGCGGTTCACGCCGGCGAGCGCTCGGCCGGCGTGCCGGAGACCCGGCAGGCGGCGAACGAAGGAACGCGCGCGCTACCGGACGCGCGCTACAAGTTCCGCATGCGCGACCTCGTGCCGACCAGCGGTGAATGTGCCGGCCATGCGAAGTACGGCACGCCGCTGACCTCCGGGATCGTGAAGACGCTCTGGTTCTGGGACCCCGACGTGCGGGTCGACTACGTCAACGTGGCGCTGTGGGAGCTCGATCCGGTCGAGGTCCGTTCGCGGCCGGTTCCGAATCCTCCGGCGCCACCGCTCGGCGGCCCGGAACAGTCGGTGTTCGCCGACGAGCAGGTCGACATCGCCCAGTTCCGCGCCTTTCTCGGTGCCCAGAAGCTCGCCCTCGTGGTCAGCCGCGACGTCACGACGCGCGACGTCGCCGATCGCCAGCAACCGTTCAACCTGAGGGTCCCCGGCGGCACCGCGCAGACGATCGGGGCGCCAGGCACGATCTACGACGTCGAGTACATGCAGTTCTTTCAGGGCGACCTGATCCGTGGGCTCGACGGCCCGGAAACGCCCTCGCCGGGGCGCCGCGTGCTGGCGCGGCGGATGCACGATCCGCGCGCCATGAATCCGCCGCTCGATCCCGGCGACCCGGAGTCGAGCGTCGAGATCGGCGACGACGGTTCGATGGCTGCCCTGGTGCCGGCGCGGCGGGCCATGTCCTGGCACCTGACCGACGGCGCCGGCACGCCCGTCGTCCGCGAGCGCTACTGGCTGACCTTTCAGCCCGGCGAGATCCGCACCTGCACCTCGTGTCACGGTCTCAACAGCGAGGACCAGGCCGGCCAGCCGGCGCCGACGAATCCGCCGGAAGCGCTGCGTTCGCTCTTGCAGTGGTGGAAGACACTGATCTTCGTCTCGCACTTCGAGGACGGCGACGACAGCGAGTGGTCGAGCTCGACCCCCTGACGCTTTCGAGCGCGTGAAAAAGCCGCCGGCCCGTCGACTTCGACGGGGGACGGCGGCTCGCTAACCGTTCTATCCGGTTTGAATCAGACGGTCCGGCGACGCAGGGCGAAGAAGCCGACGGCGAGCATCAACAGTCCGAGGCCGACCATGCCGAGCACGCTCAAGGTCGGAATCGCGAGTACCGAGGACGAAGCGACACCACCGACTCCGATGCCCGCGAAGGTGAGCGAGCTCGGAGCGTCCCAGGTCCCGTCGATGGCGTTCGCGACGTCATCGAACGACTCACGGAACTCGAGGCGCAGAACGCCGTCCGCAAGCAAGGGAATGTTGGGCTGACCATTGTCCGAGAAGTCGATCACCGGGGACGAATAGGCGGTGCTACCCGGGAAGCAGTCTGCAAAACCAGGGGTCAAGGTGATCGTGGGGAGGTTGATGGCGCTGTCGCTCATGGTGACGCCCGCCTCGCACAGCCAGCTCGCGCCGATGGTCGAGATGATCACGTCCCAGCCGACACCGGTGACGAGGGCGTTCGGCTGCATCTGCACGAGAACGACGACATTGTCGGGATCGCCGAAAAGATCCCAGCTCGCCGTGTTCGAGACGTCGACTACCTGTTGCGAATCGGGAACTCCTTCCGGCGTGTCTCCGGCCCCTCCCGGCGAGCTCAGGCGAACCGCGGGAGCGCCCTTCTCGGGCAGGGCAAGGGCCGGCAGAGCAAAGCCAAGGGCCGCGGCTACGAGCAGGCAGGTCAGTTTCTTCATCTCGAATCTCTCCTCTGAAGTGGTGCCTCTCGGAAGGTTACCGAGTTCCATGCCATTTGTCGAATGCTGTCAACCTGCCGGCGGCGCTGTGCACTTTCTAACAGTGGTGGAAGGGCCTGATCTTCGTCGTCCACTTCAAGGACGGCGACGCCGGCGAGGGGTGGAATTCGGCGCCCCGACGATTCCGCGAAAATGAAAAAGCCGCCGTCCCGTGAAGGGGCGGCGGCTCGTGGATTGAGAGCGATCGAGCCGACTCGGATCAGACGGTCCGGCGACGCAGGGCGAAGAAGCCGACGGCGAGCATCAACAGTCCGAGGCCGACCATGCCGAGCACGCTCAAGGTCGGAATCGCGAGTATCGAGGACGAGGCGACACCGACCGTCCCTTCGATCTGGAACATGAAGTCGGGCCCCAGTCCAACTGGAATACACACGGTCAGCGGTGCGTAGGCGACGCAACCCGTTCCGAAGCCGTTGCCCGGATTCCTCCAGACGCTTTCGCTTCCGGACTGAACGGTGCGAGTGCTCCAGGCCCACTGGCCCCCCACCGCGAAGTCCATGTTGGCCTGAACCTCCACCCAGTGGGTGCCCGCCGCCAGGCTGCAGGTCGCGGGCAGCGTGATCGTGAGGGAACCCGCAGCGTCGCCGGGCACGATTCCAGAGTAGGTACATTCGACGGCTCCCGGCAAGTCGGGATCGCCGCCGCCCGGCGAGTTGGCGTAGAACGTGACATTGACACTGCCCATGGGTCCCAAGCCATTGAAGTAAACCCCCGCCGTGTTGACGCCGGTGATGTCCCAGGCGGCGTCGGTCACGACGAAGTCGTCCGCGGCGAAAGTGTCATAGCCGTTGAGCGCTGCCTCGAAGTTCTGACTGGACGCGCCGTTACCCTGGGGGTTGTCATTCTGATCGTAGAGCAGGGAGCCTTCTGGAGCGTCGGGAAGGACGCCAGTGCCGCTGGCGCTCTTCTGGAGCACGGCGGAGGCCGGCAGTGCGCAAAGGAGAATCAGTACGACGAACAGGTGGATCGCTCTCTTCATGTAGCCTCCGTGAGAATTGACTGCAAAAAGCGTAGCGCACCAGCGGCCGCTTGTCGAGTACCCGCATGAGACCTGGCGGGAGGCTCAGGGCGCGGGCTTGTCACGCCCCTTGAGGCGATCCAGATTGGCTCGAAAGAGCGCGTTGTCCGGCTCGAGCGCCAGCGCCGCCGTGAGATTTCGAATCGCCTCGTCGCGGTCGCCTCGCAGATAGGCGGCGTTGGCGAGCCCGTGAAGAGGTGCCGCGGAGAGGGGCGCCAGCTGTCGGGCCTTCTCGAACTGCTCGCGCGCGGTGGTGTAGTCGCCGCGGTGGAGGGCCTCGTTTCCGGCCCGGAGCCGGGCGTCGGCCTGCGGATCGGCCGCGTTTCCTGGCCCAGCCGCCAGCGCCGATTCCCCGCCCAGGCGTACCAGGGCGTCGCGAGACGCCTCATCGTCGGGGCGGTAGCGCAGGGCCTGGCGGTAGTCGGCGAGCGCCGCCTCCCGGTGCCCCAGCCCCTCCTCGAAGACGGCCCGGTTGTGGAACGCCGGGGCGAACGCCGGATCCGCTTCGAACGCCGCGGCGAAGGCCGCACGCGCTTCGGCCTCGCGGCCAAGACCGGCGAGCGCGCTCGCCAGCCCGGTCTGGAGCGACGCCTCCCCGGGGGACTCGGCGACCAGGCGCGAGAAGGCTTTCGCGGACTCGCGGTAGCGGCGCTCCCGCAGGGCGATGTAGGCAAGATTCGAGTCGTTCGAGCTGGAACGCTCCCCCGGAGCCCCCAGATAGCCCAGGCTGCGCAACTGCTCGAGAAGCGCACTCTCGCCAGGAGAGCCTGCCGCGGCTTGGCCACCCTCCGCCGCCAGCACGTCGGTGCGGGCGCCATAGGTCGGTGTCGAAGAGGCCTCGCGCAGAGCAGCGAAGCCTTCGCGAAGCGGTCGCCCTGGAAGCTCCCTGGACAGGGGCTCACCGAAGATCGATGCCACGGTGGGCAGGATGTCGACCGGTCTGGGGTCGCGCAGGCGTGACGCCGCGCGCACGCCGTTTCCCCAGATGAAAAGCACGCCCTGATCACGGTGGTAGCGATCGCTCACGCGGCGCCTATCACGAGTCGTGCTCGGATCGACCGGCAGCTCTCCCAGGCGGAAGCCGTGGTCCGAAAGCACGATGAGCGTCGACTCCGGCGTCAGCTCCGCCATGAACTCGCCCAGGATGCGGTCGGCGAGCGCGTAGACCGCCGCGACGGCGCCGCCGAATCGCTGGCGCTGCGCCTCGAGCTCGCCGACGAGATCGTTCCGCCGATGGAGGTGCCCGAAGAGATGCGAAACAGAGTCGGTGCCTTCGAAATAGACCATCAGGAGCTCGGGCCGGTCCGCGCGCCAGAGCTCGAGTCCGAGGTTGCGATTCGAAAGCGCCGCCGCCACCGCCCACCGAAGGTGGGAGAGGTCCTCCTGAAACGAGAACTCCGCCGCCGGCAGTTCCTGCAGCCAGGGCTCCGCGATGAAACCCCGCAGCTCGGAGGTCGGTAGCGCCTCGGGAGCGACCATCCGACGGAGCAGCTCCTCCTGGCGGTGAGGCGGGAAGACCAGCCCTTGTTCCGGCGCGCCGGCGGCGCTCGGCCGGTGGTCCAGCAGGTGATAGTTGACGCGGTCGCTCACGACGACGCCACGGACCTTCTCGGGCGGCCAACTCGCCCACCACCCGACAACGCCCACCGACCTCCGCCACGTGGTGAACAGGTTCCAGATCGCGGGCACGCGGCGCATCCGGCTGGTCACCGGAATCTCTCGCCCGCTCGCGTCGCGCGCCGTGAAGTGCCCGATACCGTGGTCGAGCGGCGACCGGCCGGTGGCGATGGTGGTCCAGATGACCGGCGAAAGGAGCGGCGGGTCCACCCTGAGCTCGCCGAAGGCGCCTTCACTGCGCAGGCGCGCGAAGTGCGGCAGACGGCCTTCGCCGATCAGCGTCTCGACGGTTGTCGGATCGAGGCCGTCGAAGCCGAGTACCAGGACGCGCGGAGCGTCCGCCGGCGCTTGATCTCGACGGCAGGCCCCGAACGAGATCGCGCAGCCGGCGATGGCGATCGCGACGAGGCCGGTCAATTTCGCTCTCAAGGCGGCTCCGAAGACAGGGGAAGCGGGCGCTTCATCGTGCGCAAGGTCGCGGGCTCGGTTTGCGCCCGGATCCTAGCTGACCCTGACAGAATCGCGACCGGCATGCGGCGAATCGATCGACGGCTGCGGAGCCGCAGAGTCGTGACTCCCACGGGAGTCATCCCGGCCATCGTCGCGCTCGGCGAAGGTGTGATCGTGGCCGTCGAGCCGTGGCGGGCGACGGGGTCTCGGGCCGACTGGCCCGGGCTGGAGGACTTTGGAGAGCTCGCCATCCTCCCCGGCGTGATCGACACGCATGTGCACGTCAACGAGCCCGGCCGCGCTGACTGGGAAGGATTCGCGAGCGCGACGCGTGCCGCGGCGGCGGGGGGGGTGACGACGCTCGTCGACATGCCGCTCAATTCGATTCCGGCGACAACCGATGTCGAGGCGCTCGAGGCAAAGCGGCGGGCGGCAACGGGGAAGTGCGCCGTCGATGTCGGATTCTGGGGCGGCGTCGTGCCAGGCAATCTCGCGGCGCTCGAGCCGATGCATCGCGCCGGCGTGCTCGGATTCAAGGCGTTCCTCACGCCCTCGGGAGTCGACGAGTTCCTGGAGGTCGGAATCCGGGAGCTCGAGCTCGCGGCGCGCGAGGTGTCGCGCCTGGGCTCCGTTCTGCTGGTGCACGCCGAATCGCCGGCGGCGCTGGTTCCCCCGGAGGAGATTCCGTTGTTCGATCCGCGGCGTTACACGAGCTGGCTCGCCTCGCGACCGGCGGTCGCGGAGGCGGCGGCGATCGATCTCCTGATCGACGTCGTGCGCCGCACCGGGGCGAGCGTGCATGTCGTCCATCTCTCTTCGGCGGCCGGTCTCGAGCGCGTGCGCGCTGGCCGCGCCGAGGGCCTGACTCTCTCCGCCGAGAGTTGCCCGCACTACCTGACCTTCGCGGCGGAGGAGGTCATCGATGGCGCCACCGAGTGGAAGTGCGCGCCGCCGATCCGGGGCGGCGACGACCGCGAGGCCCTCTGGCGCGGATTGGAGGAGGGCTCGATCTCGCAGGTTTCGAGCGATCATTCGCCCTGCCCGCCGGTGATGAAGGGGCGCGCGAGCGGCGACTTCTTCGCGGCCTGGGGCGGCATCGCGTCGCTCCAGATCGCGCTCGCGGCGACCTGGACGGGCGCGACCGCTCGTGGTTGCGGACTGGGAAAGCTCGCCGAGTGGATGAGCGCGGCCCCGGCGCGAATCGCGGGCCTCGCGCGACGCAAAGGCGCCATCGCCGTGGGCCGCGACGCCGATCTCGTCGTCTTCGATCCGGAGGCGACCTTTGTCGTCGACCCGCGCGCCTTGCATCATCGTCATCCGGTGACGCCGTACGCCGGGCGCACGCTCTCCGGTCGCGTCGTCCGGACCTACCTGCGCGGCGAAGCGGTTTTTGACGGCAGCAGGGTGGAGTCCGGGCGCGGTCTCCTGATCGCGAGCTCTTGAATCAAATGGCCGAAGAACGAAATCCTTCCGCGACGCGGCTCCTCGAATCCATCGCCCGCGGCGATCCGAACGCCGCCGGCGAGCTCCTGCCGCTGGTCTACGAAGAGCTTCGGCGGCTTGCCCGCAGTCGGATGGCGCGCGAGCGGCCGGGACAGACGCTGACCCCCACCGCCCTCGTGCACGAGGCCTACCTGCGATTGGTTGGAGACGGCGATCCTTCCTGGGACAGCCGGGGCCACTTCTTCGCCGCGGCGGCCGAAGCGATGCGACGCATCCTGATCGAGCGGGCGCGGCGCGCGGCGCGTGAAAAGCACGGCGGGGGACAGCTGCGCGTGACGCTCGACGAGCGGCTCATGGGCGCGGAGCCGCAAGCGGAAGCGGTGCTCGCTCTCCACGAAGCGCTGTCGCGGCTGGAGCGTCAGGATCCGGAGATGGCGGCGGTGGTGATGCTCCACCAGTTCGCCGGACTCTCGCTCGCCGAAACCGCCGCGGCGCTCGGCGCGTCGGAGCGCACGGTCTCTCGGCGATGGACCGCGGCCCGGACCTGGCTCGGGCGCGAGCTCCGGCGCGGCAGCGGCGCGGCAGCTCCGCCCGGCCCCTCGGGTTAGCCCCGTCGTTGGGCGACGCGGAGCTCCGCGAGCCGCGCGCGCGCCATCTCGGTCTCGGCGGTTTCGTGGATCGACAGGTTCTCGAGGCTCCGGACGAGCAGCTTCTCGGCTTCGTCCAGTCGCCCCATCTTCGTCAGGCACTCGCCGAGCGCGCTCTCGGCACGCGCGACACGGCGGTCCGAGGCGGGGAGCCTCTCGCGCACGATCGCGAGCCCCTTTTCGAGGAGCGGCAGAGCGCGCGTCGGCTCGCCGGTTCGCAGTCGGAACAGGCCGAGCTTCTCCAGGGCGTCCGCGGTGCGCGGCTGTCCCTCGCCGGAGTGACGCAGGTTCTCCAACGCCTGCTCGTAAAGCCGTCCCGCGGTCTCCCGCTCGCCGCGGGCCTCCCGGACCTCGCCCAGGTAGGCGAGCGAGGCGGCGACGGACGAGTGCTCCTCGCCGAAGACGCGGCGACGGATGGCGAGAGAGCGTTCGGCGCATTCGAGCGCCTCGTCGAGCCGCCCCTGTTTGGCGAGGACGCCGGCGAAGTCGGCGAGGGTGGTGGCGATCTGAGGATGGTCGTCGCCGAGCGCCTTCCTGCCGACGGCGAGAGCGTCGCGGTAGACCGATTCCGCGTCGTCGAGATGACGCATGTCGTGCAGGAGCTTGGCGTAGTTGACGAGGGAGACCTGGAGATCCGGGTGCTCGTCGCCGAGCAGGCGCCGGCGCAAGGGGATCAGCTCTTCGAAGATCCGTTTCGCCTCGGCATGATCGCCGCGTACGTGCACGACGAGGGCGAGATTGTTCATCGCCATGGCGACCTTGGGGTGATCGGCGCCGAGCGCCGTTCTCCAGATCTCGAGGGCGCGGCGGTACGCGGCCTCCGCGCCCGCGTAGTCGTCGCTCCAACGGCGGACGATCCCCAGGTAGTTGTAGCTTTCCGCGACCGCTGGATCCGCCGACCCCAGCGCGCCGAGCTTGAGCTCGAGCGACTCCTGGTGGAGACGGGTCGCCGTCGTAAGGTCGCCGGCCTGTCGCTTGACGAGCGCCACCAGGTCCAGACTCTCCGCGATCCCTGGATTCCCGGGCGGCAAAACGCGCAGCCGCATGGCGAGCGCCGCTTCAGCGAGCGCCAGCGCCTCGGCGTAGCGGGCGCGTTCGAACTCGAGCTCGCCCAGCTTGTAGAGCGCCAGCGCCACCTCGGCGTGGTCGTCACCGTGCAGGCGCCGTTGGAGCTCGAGCGTGCGCCGCAGCACCGGCTCGGCCTGATCGAACGATCCGAGATTCAAGAACACCCGGCCGACGGTGCCGAGCAGCCGGGCCTGGATCTCGGGCTGGTCGGCGAGAACCCGCTCGATGCGGGTGGCGCCGCGGTCGAGCACCTGGCGCACGGTCATGTCCGCGCCCCGCGCCACCGCGGGATCGGGTTGCTCGAGGATCTCGACCAGAAACTCGGAGACCTGGTTCGCCGTGCGGTGCTCGCTCTCCTGGGTTTCCAGGGCGCGCGCCAGGCGCTTCGACTGCACCGTCATGACGGCGCCGAAAGCGAGCAGCGCGGCGAGCAGCGCGGCGGCCGCCGTCGCTTCCACGCGGTGACGGCGAAGAAACTTGCGCAATCGATAGAAGCCGCCCGGCGGCCCCGCCGCGACCGGCTGGTGGGCGAGGTAGCGCTCGAGATCGAGCGCCAGCTCGGTGGCCGATCCGTAGCGCCGATCGCGCTCCTTGGCCATCGCCTTGGCGACGATCCAGTCGAGCTCTCCGCGCAACGCGCGACGCAGCTCGCCCGGTTCGCTGTTGCGCCTCGAGGCTCGTGCCACGCGATCTTCCAGGCGGTCCGCGAAGCGCGAGCTCGGCGAAGGCGGCTCGACTTCGCGCAGGCGACGCAGGATCTCCGGGAACGGGGTGCGGCGGAACTCGAACGGGGCGACACCGCACAGGAGCTCGTAGAGCAGCGCGCCCAGGGAATAGATGTCGGTCCGCGTGTCGAGGTCGAGACTCATCGCCGCCTGCTCCGGGCTCATCGTTTCCGGAGTCCCCACCAGCTGGCCGAAGGCGGTGGCCAGCGTCGCGCCGCCGAGCTGGCGGTCCACCGCGCGCGCGATCCCGAAGTCGATGACCTTCGGGATCGGACGCCCCTCTTCCGACGCCACCAGGACGTTCGAATTCTTGAGGTCGCGATGAATGATCCCCTTCTGGTGGGCCGAGTGCACCGCGCGGCAGACCGTCGCGAAAAGCTCGATCCGCGGCGCGATTTTCAGTCGCTGAGTGTCGCAGTACTCGGTCAAGGTGGGTCCGTCGACCAGCTCCATGGCGAAGTAGGGGCGACCCGCCTCGGTGGCTCCGGCGTCGAAGACGCGCGCGATCGAGCTGTGGTCCATCCGCGCCAGGACCTGGCGCTCGGCGTCGAAGCGCCGCACGACCTCCGCGGTGTCCATGCCCAGCTTGATGAGCTTGAGAGCGACGCGACGACGAACCGGCTCCTCCTGCACCGCCTCATAGACCCGGCCCATGCCGCCTTCGCCGATCTCGCGCACGATCCGGTACGGACCGACCCGGCTGTCGAGCGCCGCCTCGAGCGTGATCGTTCGCTCCGGATCGAGCGGGTCGAGCGGGAACGGCGCCGTGCCGGCGAGATGCGCGGCGAGGAGCGATTCAAGCTCCTGCCGCAAGACGGGATCGGCGCCGCAGACGTCGGCGAGGAAGGCGTCGCGCGCCGCTCCCACCGGACGCTCCACGGCGCCGTGAAAGAGGATCCAAAGCCGCTGCCAGCGGTCGGGCTCCATGACTCGCGATCGACTCCGAGCGAAGGGTATCAAGGATGCGGGTAGGATCCGGAGGCCGTCCGCCATGACCGACTTCACCGAGCTGCCCGACCTCGCGAACGCCCGGCTGGGTGGCGTCGTGCTCGCCGCCAATGACGACTTCTTCGCGCCGAAGGAGAATCTGCTGCTCGAAAGCGAGCCGGTGTGGAAGGAGGGCGTCTACACCGAGCGCGGCAAATGGATGGACGGCTGGGAGACGCGCCGCCGCCGCCAGCCCGGACACGACTGGTGCCTGGTGCGGCTGGGGCTTCCGGGAATCGTCCGAGGCGTCGTCGTGGACACGAGCTTCTTCCGCGGCAACTTTCCGGAGTCCTGTGCGATCGAGGCCGCGGCGCTTCAAGAGGATCCGACGCTCGCCGGAGAAGCCCACGACTCGCGATTCCGCGAGATCCTGCCGCGCTCGCCGCTCGCCGGCCACGAGAAGAACCGGTTCGCCATCCCGGAGGCGGGACACGCCACCCACCTGCTGCTGCGCATCTACCCCGACGGCGGTGTCGCGCGTCTGCGGGCGCACGGCGAGGTCGGGCCGGATTGGCGTCGGCTTCCCGCCGACCAGCTGATCGACCTCGCCGCGATCGAGCACGGCGGCCGCGTCATCGACGCCTCGGACATGTTCTTCGGTCACCGCCATCGGTTGATCTATCCGGGGTCGCCGCGCGGCATGTTCGACGGCTGGGAAACGAAGCGCCGGCGCGGCCCCGGCCACGACTGGGCGATTGTCAGTCTGGGGGCGCCCGGCACGATTCGTCGCGCGATCGTCGACACCTCTCATTTCAAGGGCAACGCGCCTGGCGCCTGTTCGCTTCAGGGCGCCGCGACGAAAGAGGTGCCCGCCGCCGATTCCAATTGGTTCGAGATTCTGCCGCGGCAGGAGCTCGAACCCGACGACGAGCGCGCGTTCGAGCGCGAGATCGCGGTCCACCCGGCAGCGCGCCACGTTCGCCTCAACATCTTTCCCGACGGTGGGGTGGCCCGACTTCGACTCTTCGGTATCCGCGCCCCGGACGCGGGCTGATGCCGGAATGCGCGGCGGCGCTGGCGCGGCTGAACCTCGCGGCGCGCGACGAAGCCGAAGCGATGCTGCTCGATCTCTGCGGCTCGCGCGCCTGGGCCGCCGCCCTGGCTGCCCGGCGGCCGTTCGCGAACCGCGAGGCGCTGCGGCGCCTCGCCGAAGAGGCGTTCGATCGGCTCACGGACGCCGACTGGGAAGCGGCGTTCGCCGCTCATCCTCGCCTCGGGGCCGGTTCCAGCGGCGGTCGCCAGAGCGCGCGTGGGGAGGCCTGGTCGGAGCGCGAACAGGCGGGCGCTCAGGCCGTCGATGACGAGCTCCGGGAACGGCTGGCGGAGGGAAACCGGCGCTACGAAGAGCGCTTCGGCCGCACCTACGTCGCGCGGGCGAGCGGCCGCGACGCCCATGAGCTGCTCGCCATCCTCGAGCGCCGCCTGGCGCTCGACCCGGGCGCCGAGCTGCTCGCGGCCGCTGCCGAGCAGCGCGACATCAGTCGCCTGCGACTCGATAGGATGTTCCCGCCTTGAGCCAGATCAGCACGCACGTGCTCGACCTTGCGCGCGGCCGCCCGGCGGCCGGCATTCCGGTTCGCCTCGAGCGGCGAGCGGGCACGGTGTGGACGGAGCTCGGCCACGGCATCACGGACGGCGACGGGCGGGTGCGGTCGCTCCTCGCCGCCGGCGTCATCCCGGTCGCCGGCACGCATCGCATCCATTTCGAGCTCGAAATGTATTTTCGCGGCTACGAATTGGACGCGTTCTATCCCGAAGCCGCGATCGTCTTCGAGGTGCGTGACCCGGCGCAGAGCTTCCACGTCCCGTTGCTGCTCTCGCCGTTCGGCTACTCGACCTACCGCGGCAGCTGACGGAAACCGCGTCGGCGCACGCGGTCGTCCTCCCCGGGCGCGGCTTGTCGTCGGCTGGTGGCGGTCGCGGCGATCCAGCACTTGAAGGCCGCGCTAAAGTCCTCGGGATGAGCTCAGATCCTCGCCCCGCTCCGGACGGAGATTCCACGCCTCATTCCAGCCTCGACCCGTCGGCGGACGAGATTCGCGCCTTCGGTTCGGCGGCCGTCGACTGGATGGCGCGCCACTACGCCGCCCTGCGCGAACTGCCGGTCTATCCCCGGACCTCGTCGGCCGAGCTCAAGGCCCGGCTCACCGAACCGCTGCCGCAGGACGGAAGAGCGATGCTCGAGCTCCTCGACTGTTTCCGCGAGGTGATCGTCCCGGGAAGCCGCCAGAACGGCCATCCCCGGTTCTTCGGCTATGTCTCGGCTCCGGGAACCGCGGTCGCATCGATCGCCGACCTTCTCGCTTCGACGCTGAACGCCAATCTCACCGCCTGGCGCTCGGCCCCGGCGCCGGCCGAGATCGAACGCCTGGCGATCGAGTGGATCAAGGAGGCCATGGGCTGCGCTCCGGGCGCCGGCGGCCTGTTCACCAGCGGCGGATCCCTGGCCAACCTCACCGCCCTCGCGGCCGCTCGCCACCGCCATTGCGACGGCGTCAACGACGCCGGGATGCGGACGCTCGCGAAGCCGCTGGTCCTCTACGTCTCCACCGAAGGGCATCACTCGACCGACAAGGCCGCCGCGCTGCTCGGCATCGGACGCAACTGTGTCCGGCGCATCGCGGTCGACGATGAGCTCCGCATGAGAGTCGAGGCGCTCGAGCGCCAGATCGCCGCCGATCGCGCCGCGGGGATGGATCCGTTCTGCGTCGTGGCGAGCGCGGGGACCGTCGTCGCGGGCGCGATCGATCCGCTCGAGCCGATCGCCGAGGTCGCGCGCCGGAACCGACTCTGGATGCACGTCGATGCCTGTTATGGCGGCTTCGCCAGGCTCGCGCCCTCCGTCCGGGCGAGCTTCGCGGGTCTCGAGCTCGCCGACTCGATCGCCCTCGACCCGCACAAGTGGCTCTATCTCCCGGCGGACTGCGGGTGCCTGATCTACCGCGAGCCGGCGGCGCTGGGCAGCGCTTTCGCGCTGGGTGCGGACTACACGCGGATCATGGCCACCGATCCCGACGAGAGCTTCGCCTACTGGAACTACGGTCTCGAGCTCACCCGTCCGTTTCGCGCGCTCAAGGTCTGGATGACGCTCGCCCACGTCGGCGCGCGCGAGCTTGGCGCCGCGATCGAATCCAACCTCGACTGCGCGCGCCATCTGGCGGCGCTCGTCGAGGCCAGCGACGACTTCGAAATGATGGCGCCGGTCGGGCTCTCGATCTTCTGCTTCCGGCACCTCGACGCCGCCGCCCGCGTCGAGGTCGTCCGAACCGAGCAGGAGGAGCGCCGGCTCGACGGGTGGAACGAGCGGCTCCTGCGAGCGTTGCAGCGCGGCGGCAGCTCCTTCCTCTCGAACGCCAGCCTGCGCGGCCGCTTCGCTCTGCGCGGCTGCGTGCTCAACTACCGCACGACGCGCCGCGACATGGAGATCCTGTTGGACGACCTGCGCCGGGAGGCGCGGGCGCTCTCAGCCTGACCCGCTCTTTCGTCCCTCGAGAATGCGCAGGAATGAGCGCGAGGCGAGCTCGTCGCTGGTGAGGCCGCTCTTGCGCTCGGCTTCGGCCGCGCTGATCGCGCCGCACTGGATGGCGCGCAGGAAGTAGTTGAGCAGGCCCTGGCCGGTCGCGGCGTCGTCGAAGACGTCGCCCACCAGCGTCGCCTGCGCCGCCTTTTCGACGAAGTTCTTCAGGCGATCCGAGGCGGCGCCGAGGCCATCGAGGAAGAAGGCGTAGAGCGTCGCCCAGCGGCTCACGAGCTGCGCCGGGTGCAGATCCCAGCCCTGGTAGAAAGCGCCGACGAGGGAGTGGCGGACGTGAGCTGAGTGCAGCCGCCAGGCGGCGTGGACGACGCGGCGATTCTCTTCGCGCTGCGCTTCGGAAAGCCCGGGCGCGCCGGGCGCCGGGCGATGCGGCGCCACCGGCAGCACGTGGGTCGCGCCGTCCGAGATCCAGAGTCCGGTTCCCGCGAGGCTCACCTGCATGACCTGTTTCGCGAAGTCGCAGGCCGGATGCGCCATCTGCTGATGGGCGGCGGTGATGCCGAGTGAAGCCGTGTAGTCGTAAGTTCCGAAATGGGCGCCACGGCAGCGACCGTCAGCCGCGGCGACCAGCTCCGGCAGCGCGGCGCGGCCGTCGGACGCGAAGATCGATTGCGGTGTCTCGACCATGAGCTCGAGCCGGAGGCTCTGCTCGGCGAGGCCGTGCTGGCGCTCGAGGTGGCCGAGCGCCGCGGCAAGAGCGGCGACCTCGCCGGGCCCGGTGATCTTGGGCAGCGTGACGACGAACCCGCCGGGCAACCTGCCGCCGCTGGCCTCGAGCAGGGCCGAAACGTAGAGCTGAAGGGTCCGCAAGGCGCGGCGGCGGAGCTCGGAAGAGAGAGACTTGATGCGGATTCCGAGGTTCGCGGGCAGCGTCCCGGCGGCGAGCCCGGCGGCGGTCTCGCGGGCCGCGCTCCCGGCGTGCCCGTCCTCTTCGGCGTCGGAGCGGTTGCCGTAGCCGTCTTCAAAGTCGATGCGGAGATCCTCGACCGGCTCTTGTTCGAGCTTCTCTCGCACCCGCGGGTGGATCGTAGCCGCGAGAGCGGTGTCGAGACCGAAAGCTTCGGCGAGCGCGGCCGGATCGGGGGCGTACTCCGCGAAGGCGTGAAGCGCCAGCGCGCCCAGCCGTGGCGCCGTGTCGGCGCGAAACAGCTGCGCGCCGCCGTAGACCGTGTGCGCCGGCTGCGATCCTTCCTTCGTCGGTTTTCCCGGCTCGGACATGAGCGCCGTTCTACCAGCCCGCGACGCCGGCTGTCGAGAGGCGCCCCGCTCCCGGCGCGCCGGTTACGGCGCCTGGAAGTCCCAGCGCAGAGCGTTGTTCGTTTCGAACCCGTCCTCGAAGATCGGCAGCCGATACATGGACATGACGAGGCCGCCTCCGCCGTCCGGCGCCTCGACAAGTAGGCTCCACTTCGCGAAGATGATAAGAAGGCCGTTCAGCACATCCCCAGAGTCGTAATACCAGAAGTTTTCGGCGACTGGCCCGACATCCACAGGGGGCCCCTGCCGCGAAAAGTCGCCCGCCTCCGCGCTCCATTCCACGTCGTTTGCCGGCGTGCCGGGTCCCGACGGAAAGAGAATTCGGACCCCTGGGTAGCCTGGAGAGAGCTTGGTGAGGGCGAGCTCGAAGAACTCGGTTCCGGCCGGCACCGGGGCGAGGTCGACCGGTCCGGTCACGCCGCCGCTGTCGTCCACATGGACGATACGGACCTGGCCGGTTTGCCGGTCGCTGTACAAGCAGACATTGTTGAAACCTCCCGAGCCGTCGTCCGCGATCGCACAGACGTCCCCGATGTAGCGGTCGAAGGTGCCGCCGGCGTTCGGGATGTCGTTCCCGACGACGACATCGAAGTCGTTGGTCGCGCCGTCACGGCAGTTGAGGTGGATGTTGGTGGCCGTGAAAGGCGAGGGAAGGGTTTCGTAGAGCAGGCAGTTGCGGGTCGTCGCGGGATTGGTCGCCGTCGGGTCGACCGTCAGGTTCAACCGCTTGCCGCCGTCGAAATTCTCGTAGATCCCGCCGGAATCCGGCGGCACGAGCGTGTTGAGAACTGTCCAGGTGGCGCCGTTGTCGGTCGAGCGCCAGATGGTGGCGCCGTTGTTCGCCGCGTTGTCGACCGCGCCGACGTAGAGGTCGTCGCCCGAGGCGGCGCTAAAGCTGTCGAGCCAGGTGCCGGCGTTGACCAGATTGTTGAAGGTGCTGGCGCAAGGCTCGTCGCAACCTCCGAAGCGCAGGTCAAAGAGGTTGTCGACGAAGGAAAAACCGATCCGGTCGGCGATCTGAACCGCCGCGCCGAGCGCGAAGACGTTGGCGACGGTGACGACGATCGGCGAGGCCGTGGGCGGATCGACGGTGAGGTCGACACGGACGATTTCGAGCGAGTTCGTCGCCAGATCGAAGAGCACGGGCTGGTAGTAGGTGTCTCCTGGAGGAATCTGCCGTGACGGCGCGATCTCCAGGGGGATGCGCGAATCCAGCGTCACGACCGGCGTCCAGTTGCCGAGGGCCGGGAGCCGGGCCGCCGAGCCCAGAAGAAGAGCGGCTCCGAAGAGAGCAGTTCGTGCGCGGTTCATGGCGGTTCCTCCGATCCCCAGGGCGACCTCGAACTATGGCTCCGGCTGGGGTCTGAAAGTCAATGCGCCGAAACCGCTCGGAGTCCGCCAGGCTCCGAGCGGCGAGCCGATTCACCCCCCCGGCGCCGGGAGTAAGATCGGGGCGATGACGACGGAGCGGCTCGTGCGGCTGACGCCCGGGAAGAGGGTTCTCTTCCTGACCAAAGAGGCGGAGATCATCCGGCGGCAGCTCTCCGGCGAGCTCGATCTCCGGATGGACGAGGTCGACCCGGCCGACCTCCTGGACGACATCAACACCGACGTCATGACCCCCGCCTGGGTCTGCTTCAACTGGCAGCCGCGCGAGATCGCCCGCGAGGCCTACGCCGGGCTCATCGTCGACGGCCGGCGCCTCTTCGAGCGCGACGCTCTGGCCAACGGCAACTTCGAGGTCATCGTCTCGGGCCAGCGCAAGGGAACCGGCAGCTCGCGCGAGACCGCGGCGCAGTGCGAGAAGTACGCCGGCATTCGCATCGCCATCGCCGCCTCGTTCGCGCCGATCCACGCGCGCAACAACCTCAACCTCGGCACCCTCATGGGCGGCTACGACCTGCTGTCGCGGCTGCAGCGCGGCGCGGCGATCCCGCTCGCGGAGTTCAGCCGCGGCCAGGATCCGATCACCTGCCAGATCATCGAGAGTGGCGGGCTCTTCCCGTACTCGAAGGCGCTCGCCGCGGGAAGGGTACAGCCCCCGCCGCTCACGACCGGTCCACGGCCGATGACGATGGCGGAAAAGATTCTTTCCAGACACGTCCTGCGGCGCGGGCCCGGTGGGCCCGGCGGCGTGGGCGAAGCTGACGCCGACAGCGGGCCGGTCTTCGTGAAGCCGGGAGACGCGGTCGTCGTGGTCGTCGACGGTGGCTACACGCACGAGTTCACCACCGCCCAGGTGCACGCCTTCCTCGTCGAAGAGTACGGTCCCGACTTCAAGGTAAAGAACCCCGGGCGCTTCGCCGTTTTCGAGGATCATCTGATCTACGCCGACGAGGTGGGCCGGATGCGGCCGCATCTGGCGAAGATCGAGATCCTGCGCGAGATGCAGCGCGAATTTCAGCGCCACACCGGCGTGCGCGACTTTTCGGCCAAGGACGGCGTCTCGCCCGGCATCTGCCACGAGCTGGCGCGCACGAAGATGGTGGAGCCGGGCGACTTCATCCAGGCGACCGACTCGCACACCTGCATGGGCGGCGCCAACAACGCGCTCACCTGGGGCGTCGGGTCCACCGAGTACGCGGCGCTCGTCCAGTCGGGCTTCACCCAGGTCGAGGTGCCGGAGTCGATCCGCTTCGAGCTCGTGGGCTCGCTGCGGCCCAACGTCACGGCAAAGGACCTGATGCTCCACATCCTCCTGCACTTCGCGAAGCGGGAGAAGACGCTCAACCGGGTGATGGAGTTCACCGGACCCGGTGTCTCGACGCTGTCGATGGACGAGCGCGCGACGCTCGCCAACATGGCGACCGAGTGCACGGCGCGGAGCGGCATCGTGGCGGCCGACGAAGAGAGCTTTCGCTGGCTGGCGAAAGAGCGCCCGGGCATCGATGTCGCGCGCCTCCGCGCGCGCGCCGTCGAGCCCGACGCCGACGCCCTGTACGCCGGCGGGATCCACGTCATCGACCTCTCAACCCTCGAGCCGATGGTCGCCGACCCGGGCGACCCCGACCGCGGCATCGCCTCGGATCCGACCAACGGCGCGCGAGTCCGCGACATCGGAGAGATCCGGATCGACATCGCCTACGCCGGCAGCTGCACGGCGGGCAAGGAGGACGACCTCTCCTTCTACCATCGGGTGGTGAAGGAGGCGGTCGACGCCGGTCTCAAGGTCGCGCCGGGCGTCGACTTCATCATCCAGTGCGGCTCGCGCGAAGTGGAGGAGTACGCGCGCCGGCAGGGCTACCTCGAGACGTTCAAGAGGGCCGGCGTGCGGCTGATCCATCCCGGCTGCGGCGCTTGCATCGGCTGCGGCCCGGGCGTCTCCGACACCGTGGAGCAGGTGACCGTCTCGGCGATCAACCGCAACTACAACGGCCGCAGCGGGCCCGGAAAGCTCTGGCTCGCGAGCCCCTTGACCGTCGCCGCCTCCGCCTTCACCGGCAGGATCACCGCTTACACGCCCGGGATGTTCGCGCTCGCTCCCGCCGCCCGCTGAGCAGCCGTCAGCTCGCGAATCCGCGCGCGAGCCTCGATCGAGAGACCGGCGAGGAGCTCCGGTCGACGCCGGATCGCCCGCAGGAGGTTCGGCGGGCGGTATGTCGGATCCGCGAGCAGCAGGCGCAGCGCGGAGTCGTCGACGACGCCGTCGACCGCGTCGATCCTGCGACTTCCCTGACCGGACCTGCCGCGCAGGATCTCGGACCAACGGATCCAGCCGCGGTGCTCGTCCGGTCTCTCGCCCTTGGGGTTCGGGCGAAAGTTCGCGAGGTAGTCGCGATCGAAGTCGAGGCCGGCGGCGCGCGCTTCGCTCGCCATCCAGTAGAGCGGGAAGTTCGCCAGGCCGTCGCGCGCGTAGCCGCCGCCGACGTTGGAGTGAACGCCCGGAAACCAGCGCAGCTCGAGCCGGTCGGCGAGCTCCGCCGGCGGGCGCCAGAGGATGGGGCGGAAGTCCCAGCGCCGCTCGTCGATGGCGAGCGCGACGCGCGCCACGCGCACGTTGGCGGGCAGCTCGCGGCCGGCATGGAAGGCGAGCTCGTGCTCGACGGTGTCGACCTCGCCCGCGAAGAGGTCGGCGCGCAGGCGCGACCCGAGGGCCAGGACCGGATCGAAGAGGCCGAGGAAGGCGATTTCGAGCGGCCGCGGATCGAGCATCGTCCCGCTCTCGCCGGAGGCGCGGTCGCGAATGCCGGCGATCGCTTCGGCCGCCGCGCCCGGGGCCGCGCGACGGTCACGGAACCGCGCGTAGAGCTCCGGCAGGTAGTACTCGTCCCGCTTGGCGAGCAACCCGCCGCACCAGGCGAGGAAGCGGGCGAGGCTCGCCGCCTGGGCGGCGCCGCGGCTGAAGCCGAAAAGGTGGATCGTGTCGCCCGGCTCCCAGTTGCCGATGAGGAAGCGGCAGGCCGCCTTGACGCGGCCCTCGAAGCCGCCGCCGAAGAGGCCACCGAAGAGGCGATCGCCGAGCGCCTGGAGCCGGCCGGCGCTCGACCGCTCGCCGATGAACGCACCGACGCCCTCGACGTAGAGCCCCACCTCCGTGGCGCCATCCGCGCCTCGCGGCTGCATGGCGCGGTAGAGCTTGAGGACGTTGGTCGGTTTGTAGAGCGCGCGCAAGCGCGTGGCGCCCTGGCGCTCGGGACTGTTCCAGGTACCGTCGAAGAAGAGGACGAGACGCTTCATGGATCTTAAGGCTCGCCGGGAGATCCTAATCCGGATGGAACGAAACTCAGTCGAAGCTCTTTCGGTCCCGATAGAATGTAGGGAAGTGAGCTGGCGCATGCGCAAGGCGATTCCGGCGAGACTGAAGGTGGGCGCTCTGGCCCTGCCGGCCTTGCTGGCTGGCTGGATGGCGTGGATGCTCGCTCCACCGGCGGCGGCCGTCTCAGCCTGCTCGAACAGCGGCTGCGGCGCCTGCACTCCGCCGACCTCGGATTTCGGCATCTCGACGCTGATTAGCGCGGCGGACCTGCCTGATTCGGGGGAGACGGTGATGGCCTTCGTCGACCCGAACGACGGCTCGTCGCGCCGCTTCGTGGTCAGTCAGGAAGGGTTCATCTGGGTCTGGGACGGCTCGACCGGGTCGATCCTCGGGACCGCCTTCATCAATCTCGCGGCGCGCGTTCTTTTCGTCGGCGAACGCGGGCTCTTCTCGATGGCGGTCTCTCCGGACTATGTCAACGACGGCGAGTTTTATGTCTACTACACGGGCGAAGGCGCCGCACCCGGAGACGACGGCGACATCGTCATCGAGCGCTACACGCGCTCGGCCAATCCGAACATCGCCAACGCCACGCCGACCTCGATCCTGGTGATCGCTCATCCGAGCCCGGGCGACAACGGTGGAGCGCTGGCGTTCGGGCCCGACGGCCACCTCTACGTTTCGACCGGCGACGGTGGCGGCCACTGCGACAGCTCGCCGGGCGGTCCGAACGCCCAGAACATCGACGAGCTTCTGGGCAAGATTCTGCGCCTCGACGTGGCGGGAGTCGATCCAGGAGCGACGGCGCCCGAGTGTGAATCGAACCAGGGCTACCTGATCCCGACCGGGAACCCGTTTCGTGGGGTAACGCCGGGCTGCGGCGAGATCTGGTCGGTCGGGCTGCGCAACCCGTTCCGGATGAGCTTCGACCGCGAGACCGGAGACATCTTCTGCGGCGATGTCGGGCTGCAAACCGCGGAGGAGATCAACTTCGTCCGCGCCGGGCTCGCTCCGCCGATCAACTTCGGCTGGAAGTGCCGCGAAGGGTGCGATACGGCGGCAACCTGTCCGAACGGCGCGGACGATCTCTGCCCGGACACCCTGCCGCCGGGCTTGAGCGCCTGCCAGTACGGCTTCGACGCCGATCCGACAGGGGGAACGTTTCTCCTCCACGATCCGATCCTCTGCCACTCCCACGACTCGTTCCAGGCGATCATGGGCGGCTACCTGGTTCGCGGCCAGCACGTGCCCGAGCTCTCGGGTCGTTACCTTTACGGCGACTACATCTGCGGCCAGATCTGGGCCACGAGCTCGTTCGACCGCATGAATCCGGCGACCGCGACCTCAACCTGCTGGGAGGACACCGGTGGCCTTGGCATCACCGGCTTCGGCGAAGATCACCTGGGCGAGATCTACATCGTTCGCGGCGGCGACCAGCGGATCGATTGCATCCACGACGGCAATCCCGACGGCTGCTTCTGGGCCGCCTTCCGGGGCCTCTTCGAAGACGACTTCGAGAGCTCGGGCACCGGCCACTGGAGTCTGACCGTCGAGTGAGAGGCTGCCCGCGGCGGCGTCCTGAACCAGATGTGAACTGGTTCGCGCCGCTACCGGGTCGTCATCGGTAAGATCGGATCGAGGAACCGGCGCATGCGCGAGAAGCTCAGGTTGAGATTGACGTTGGGTTCATTGACTCTACTGGCGGGTTTGACGACATTGCTCCTTCCACAGTCGATGGCGGCTGTTTCGGCCTGTTCAAGCGCCAGCTGCGGAGCCTGTGCGCCACCGACTTCGAACTTCGGCATCTCGACGCTGATCAGCGCGGCGGACCTTCCGGATGCGGGGGAGACCGTGATGGCCTTCGTCGACCCGAACGACGGCTCGTCGCGCCGCTTCGTGGTCAGTCAGGAAGGGTTCATCTGGGTCTGGGACGGCTCGACCGGGTCGATCCTCGGGACCGCCTTCCTGAATCTCACGGCGCGCGTCGCTTTCGGCGGCGAACGGGGTTTGTTGTCGATGGCGGTCTCTCCGGACTACGTCAACGATGGCGAGTTCTATGTCTACTACACCGGCGCGGATGCCGCTCCAGGGAACCTCGGAGACATCGTCATCGAGCGCTACAGCCGATCGGCGGGAGATCCGAACATCGCCAACACCACGCCGACCTCGATCCTGGTAATCGCTCATCCGGGGCAATCGAATCACAACGGCGGCACGCTGGCGTTCGGCCCCGACGGCTACCTCTACGTTTCAACCGGCGACGGCGGCGGCGGCTGCGACAGCTCGCCGGGCGGTCCGAACGCCCAGAACATCGATGAGCTCCTGGGCAAGATTCTGCGGCTCGACGTCGCCGGCGTCGATCCGGGCGCGACGGCGCCCGAGTGTGAATCGAACCAGGGCTACCTGATCCCGACCGGGAACCCGTTTCGCGGTGTAACGCTGGGCTGTGGCGAGATCTGGTCGGTCGGCCTGCGCAATCCGTTCCGAATGAGCTTCGACCGCGAGACCGGAGACATCTTTTACGGCGACGTTGGGCAGAGCGCCTGGGAGGAGATCAACTTTCTCCGCGCCGGCCTCGCTCCGCCGATCAACTTCGGCTGGAAGTGCCGCGAAGGCTGCGAGACCTCGACCTGCAACAACAGCGCCAACGACCTCTGTCCGGACGCGCTGGTCGCCGGCGTGACCGCCTGCCAGTACGGATTCGACGCCGAGCCGGGCGGCGGGACGTTTCTCATCCACGACCCGATCCTCTGCCACTCGAACACGCCGTGGACATCGATCATGGGCGGCTTCATGTATCGCGGCCAGCAGGTGCCGGATTTCGCGGATCGCTACTTCTACAGCGACTATGCCTGCGGTCAGCTCTGGGCCACGAGCTCGTTCGACCGCATGAATCCGGCGGCCGCGACCGCGACATGCTGGGAGGACACCGGCAGCTTTGCCATCACCGGCTTCGGCGAGGATCACCGGGGAGAGGTCTACATCATGCGCGGCGGCGACCAGCGGATCGACTGCATCCACGACGGCAACCCCGACGGCTGCTTCTGGGCCGGCTTCCGGGGGCTCTTCGAGGACGATTTCGAGAGCCAAGGCACCGGCCACTGGAGCGAGGTTTTTCCGCCCTGAGAGCTACCTCCGCCAGCGCGCGGAGATCGAGAAGACCTGGGACCGCGCGCTGAAGGTGCCGGCTACGGGGCTATTTACGCCATCGACGCCGGTGAGCGTCGCGCTCCGGTTCTGGTAGAAGTAGTAGCTGTAGCCGAAGTCGAACGACAACCCCTTCATGTTGTACGAACCGCCGAGCGCGACGACGTAGGCGTCGCCGCGCGGAAAGCCCGGCTCGGCGGTGGCGTCGGGAACCGGCGAAGGCTCCCAGGCGAGGCCCGCACCGGCCGCCCACCCCGAGGCGAAGCTCCACTCGCCGCCGAGGCGAAGCGCCAGGGTGTCATCCCAGTCCCGACGGCGATCGAGTGCCGGCGGGTCGTCGGTGAACGGGTCGGGGTCGATCTCGATCGTCGTCCGGTCGAGCGCGGACCATCCGCTCCAGGCGACGTCGACCTCGACCGCGATCGCCGCGGTGGGCGACCACCAGAAGCCCGCGGTGAGGGTCGGCGGCAGCTCGAAGTCCATCGCCGCATCCGCGACGCCGAAGTTCAGATCGAAGTCGAGCTGGGCGCCCTGGTCGAAGAGGGGTTGCACGGTGAAGTGCTCGATCTCACCGTCGCCGTCGAGCCTCACTCCCGAGCTCGCGACGACGCCCGCGCCCCATGTCTCAGCGGCGAAGTGCAGCGCCAGGTCGATGCCGATGCCGTCCACCTTTGCCGCGGCCGCGCTTTCGACCTCGGCCTCCTCGATGATGTGCGGGTGACTCGAGAAAATCTCCTCAACCGCGAACGAGGTTTCGAGCGCGCCCTGGACGTAGCGCAGCGAGCCGCCCAGGCTCCAGCGTTCGTCGATCGCCCACGCGACGGTGGGCCGGAGCTCGAACAGGGTCAGCTCCTGCCGCAACGTGTCGAACCGGCCGGGAAAGAGCGCCGTATTCCAGTTCTGGATCGACCAGAACGGCGAGTCGATCGACAGGCCGAATGCCAGCGGGAGCGCGAGCGCCTTGGGCTTCCAGCTCGCGTACAGCGACGGTGGAAACTGAATCACGTGCTCGGGCGAATCGGCCCGCGAGGCGGTCGCGAATTCATCGGTCGGCGCCTGAAAGTCCAGTCCCGCTTGGAACTGAAAGCCGTCGAGTCGGACGATCGCCGCCGGGTTGTAGCGCACGGCGCTGGGATCGGAGGCGCGCGCCGCGAAGGCGCCCGCCTGCGAAGTCGTCCGTCCGCCGTGCTGGAAGAGAAGGAATCCGCTCGCCGTCGCGGCCGCGGGCAGCAGGAGGAAGAGCGCGAAACCGAGAGCTTGCTTCATGGTGCCACGGAGTCTATCGTCGAAGGCGGCGCGGGTTGATCGCCCGCGCGCGCCGCTGTTAAGCTGGGAGCCTCGTTTCCATGATCATCGAGAAGCGTCGGCTCGGTGAAGACACGCTGCTGACCGTCGAGGGCGTCATCAAGCTCGGCGAAAGCGCCGAATTCCTCGCGCGCACTCTCGATCGCGTGTTGGAGGAGGACGGCCGACACGTGCTCATCGACATGGCGAAGATCAACTACATGGACTCGACCGGGATCGGCGAGCTGGTGGGATATCTCGGCCGTTTCCGCGATGCGAAGCGCCGGCTGGTGCTGATCCATCCCGCCGAGCGCGTAAGGCGTCTGCTCGAGGTGGCGCAGCTCGCCGATCTGTTTCCGACATTCGACTCCCTCGAGGAGGCGCTCGCCGCTCGGCCAGTCTGACCCGGAA
>ERZ1292633.704-Hain-H41-02um-R1-704-length-37615-cov-5_pt2 | contig 25790 bp, 32 predicted proteins | sample MGYA00564406_ERZ1292633 | MGnify/ENA primary metagenome ERZ1292633 (study PRJEB36523, sample SAMEA6512639) | groundwater metagenome | collected 2019-01-08 | study: AquaDiva: Metagenomics assemblies of 32 groundwater samples | reverse complement strand
ACGGCGAGAAGCGCATCATCGCCACGCCGATTTCCGAGAACTCCTACACCGGCATCGGCATCGGCGCCTCGATGGCGGGCATGCGCCCGATCATCGAGATCATGTCGATCAACTTCGCGCTGCTGGCGCTCGACACGCTCATCAATGCCGGCGCCAAGATCCGCTACATGTCCGGTGGGCGCGTATCCTGCCCGTTCGTGATGCGCACGCCCGGCGGCACCGCGCACCAGCTCGCGGCGCAGCATTCGGCGCGCCTGGCGCGCATGTTCATGTCCACCTCCGGCCTGCGCGTGGTCACGCCGCGCAGCCCGATCGACGCCTACGGCATGCTGAAATCCGCGGTGCGCTGCAACGATCCGGTGATCGTGATCGAGCACGAGCGCATGTACAACATGAAGGAAGAAATGCCGGACAATGAATTCTTCCGCCCGCTCGAGGGCGCGGAAATCGTGCGCCGCGGCACCGACATCACGCTCATCGGCTACAACTGGAGCGTGCATCTGTGCCTCGACGCCGCCAAGCGCCTGGAAAAGGACGGCATCAGCGCCGAGGTCATCGACTTGCGCTCGCTCAAACCGCTCGACCGCGAGACCATCCGCCGCTCGGTAGAGAAAACGCACCGTATGCTGGTGGCCGAGGAGGACGAGGCCGCGAACGGCGTCGGCTCCGAAATCATCTCCATCGTGATCGAGGAATGTTTCTTCGCGCTCGACGCCCAGCCGGTGCGCATCCACGCCGCTGACGTGCCGGTGCCGTACGCGGAGAACCTCGAGAAAGCCGCCATCCCGAACATCGAGGATGTGTACAAGGGCGCCCTCAAGGTGATGGGCCGGATTTAAAGACAAGCCCACCGCAAAGGCGCAAAGAGCGCAAAGGGTTTTAAAATTTAAAAATGCCTTTCTTTGCGTCCTTCGCGTCTTTGCGGTGAATCTATTTAGGAATTTTTATGGCTGAAGCCTACACAATCAAGATGCCCAAGCTCTCGGACACCATGACCGAGGGCACGGTGGTGACCTGGGAGAAACAGGTCGGCGAGCAGATTGCGCGCGGCACCGTGGTCGCCACGGTCGAGACCGACAAGGCGATCATGGACGTCGAGATATTCCGCGAGGGTTACCTCTCCGGACCACTGGCGCCGGTCGGCGCGGTGGTGCCCGTGGGCGGGGCCATCGCTTATCTCGTCGCCGACGTGAAGGAAGTCAAAGGCGGCGAAGCAGCCGCCGCGCCGGCGGAGCGAAGGAAAAGCGAGCGCGTCGCGGAAACCGAGCCGCATAAATTCGAGCCCTACGGCACACCCAAGGCCAAGACGCATATTCCCGCGATGCCGCACGGTGCGACGCCCGCGCCGCGCCCGCGCACCGGCCTCGCTTCACCCTATGCGCGCCAGCTCGCCGGCGCGCACGGCATCGACATCCATAGCCTGAAAGGCAGCGGACCGGGCGGCATGATCCTCGCCGCCGACGTCACCGCGCCGGTGACGCCGCCGGGCATGGCCAAGCGCATCTACCAGGTGCCCGGCATCGGCCGGCCGATGGATGCGATGGAAAAAGCCGTGGCGCACAACATGGAGTATTCGCTGTCCATGCCGCTGTTCCGCGCGACGGTAAGCGTCAGCCCCGAACGACTGGCGGCGGCGTCCAAGAAAGAAGGTTATTCGCTGACCGTGGCGCTGGCGAAGGCCGCGGGGCTCACGATCCAGAAATTTCCGCGCGTGAACGCGGTGTATCAGCATGAAGATCGTATTGTCGAACGCAAGCAGATCGACGTGGGTCTCGCGGTCGAGACCGAAGGCATGGGGCTCGTGGTGCCGGTGCTGCGCGACGTGATGAGCAAGGGGCTCAAGCAGCTCAACGACGAGTGGAAGGATCTGGTGGCGCGTGCCCGTATCAAGCGCCTCAAGCCGCAGGAGTACTCGAACCCGACGTTCACGATCTCGAACATGGGCATGCTGGGTGTGACCAATTTCGACGCCATTCCCTCGCCGGGCACTTCGGCGATCTTCGCAATCTCCACCGCCGGCCCGCAGGGCATGCCGGTGACGATCACGGCCGATCATCGCATCGTCAACGGCGCGGACGCGGCCAAGTTTCTGAACACCTTCAAGCAATTCGTCGAACAGCCGGAATCCTGGATCAGCGGCGGCGCTGGCGCGCTTCCCGTTGCGTCCGGCAGGGAGGCCATCGTGCAGGGCAAATGGGATTATGACGTCGTCATCATCGGCGGCGGTCCGGGCGGCGAGGACTGCGCGCGCGACCTCGCGGATCACGGAAAGAAAGTGTTGATGGTCAACGACGCGCCGTTCCCCGGCGGCGAATGCTTGTGGCGCGGTTGCATCCCGTCCAAGGCCTGGCGCGCCGGCGCCGACCGCATGCGCGATCGCGCGCACGACGCACATCTGGGCATCCTGAACACCACGAAGCCCAAACTGGATTGGCTTCGGTTGGAGAAAACACGACGCGCAATTTTAGAGACGCGTGGCGAGCTGGCGCTCAAGACCGACAAGGGCATGAAGGTCGAGGTGCGGCAGGGTTTTGCGTATTTCGATTCGGCCAACAGTGTCGTGATCGATACCTCCGGCAACCAGAATGACCCGCACGCGCGTCCAGCGCGCGGCAAGGGTGGCAAAACTGACGCACAGGGACGTGCTAATGTCGCGGGAGGCAGGATGCCGGGAGCGACCGAGCGCGTGATCTTCGGCGCCTGCGTGATTGCCACCGGCGCACCGCCGTGGGTGCCGCCGATTCCGGGCGCGGATTCCAAGGGCGTGCTGACCTCGGATACGGTGTGGAATCTCAAAACGCCGCCCAAGAAACTCGGCATCATCGGCGCCGGGGCGATTGGCCTGGAAATGGCGCAGATCTTCGCCGATTTCGGCGCGCAGGTTGTTACGCTCGAGGCCAGGGATCGCCCGCTCATAGAGGTCGAGGCCGAGGTCGCAAAAAATCTCGCCGAGCTGCTGGCCAAGAAGCAGAAGAATCTCAAATTAATCACTTCCGCCAAGATTGAAAAGATCAGCGGCAAGCCCGGCGCGATGGTGCTCTCCTATAGTGATGCATCGGGCAAGAAGGCGACGTTCAAATGCGACTACGTGCTCGTGGCCACCGGCAAGCGTCCGGTGCTGGAGCCGCTCGCGCTCGACAAGGCCGGAGTGAGATCCGACAAGGGGGTGATTACGGTGGACCGGCAATGCCGCACCAACGTGCCGCATATTTTCGCCGTGGGTGACGTGAACGGCGGGTACATGCTGGCGCACACCGCGGGCCATCAGGGGCGCGTGTCGGCCGCGACGCTGCTGGGCGAGAAGGCTGAGTACAACCAGGACAAGGATTGCGGCGTGATCTTCACGCGTCCGCAGGCGGCGTTCGTGGGCCTCTCCGTGGAGCAGGCCAAGGCCAGAGGCATCGATGCGGTGGAAGTGAAAATGCCGATGAGCATCGACGCCAAGGCGATGATTACCGATGAAACCGACGGCCTGATCAAGCTCGTGGCCGACAAGGCGACGCGCCGCATCGTCGGCGTGCATTTCCTGGCGGATCATGCCGACACGCTGATTGGCGAGGCGGTGATGATGGTTTCGGGCGACATGACGCTCGACCAGGTGGCGCACGCCATCCACCCGCACCCGACCCAGACCGAGATGTTCGGCGAGATGGCGCGGCGGTTGCTGTCGCGCCTGCGCCGCACGGCTAAAGTCGCAAAGTAAATATTAAGGTAGGGTGGGCATTGCCCACCCTACAACTTTCAGGATATTCCGTTCCATGGCAAAAATTAAAAAAGTTGTTCTGGCATACTCCGGCGGTCTCGACACCTCCGTCATCCTCCAATGGTTGGTGGAAACCTATGATTGCGAGGTCGTCACCTTCACCGCCGACATCGGCCAGGGCGAGGAACTGGAGCCGGCGCGCGCCAAGGCGAAAAAGATGGGCGTGAAGGAAATTTTCATCGACGATCTCAAGGAAGAGTTCGTGCGCGATTTCGTTTTCCCGATGTTCCGCGCTAATACATTATACGAAGGCGAATACCTGCTCGGCACCTCGATCGCGCGGCCGCTGATCGCCAAGCGCCAGATCGAGATCGCCAACAAGGTCGGCGCCGACGCCGTGGCCCACGGCGCCACCGGCAAGGGCAATGACCAGGTGCGTTTCGAGATGGGCTATTACGCCCTCAAGCCCGACGTGAAGGTGATCGCTCCGTGGCGCGAATGGGACCTTTCCTCGCGCGAGAAGCTCATGAGCTACGCCGCCAGGCACGGCATCCCGGTCGAGATGAAGCGCGGCAAGAAATCGCCGTATTCGATGGACGCGAACCTGCTGCACATTTCCTACGAAGGCGGCATTCTCGAGGACCCGTGGAAGGAGCCGGAAGCCTCCATGTGGCGCTGGTCGGTCGCGCCCGAAAAGGCGCCGAACAAGCCGACGTATATCGAACTGACCTACAAGAAGGGCGACATCGCCGCCATCAACGGCAAGGCCATGTCGCCGGCCACGGTGCTCGCCGCACTCAATAAAATTGGCGGCGCGAACGGCATCGGCCGCACCGATATCGTCGAGAACCGCTACGTCGGCATGAAGTCGCGCGGTGCCTACGAAACGCCGGGCGGCACCATCATGCTCAAGGCGCACCGCGCCATCGAGTCCATCACGCTCGACCGCGAGGTGGCACACCTGAAAGATGACCTGATGCCGCGTTATGCATCGCTCATTTACAACGGCTACTGGTGGAGCCCGGAGCGCCGGATGCTGCAGACGATGATCGACGCCTCGCAGGAAACCGTGAACGGCACGGTGCGGCTCAAGCTCTACAAGGGCAACGTCATCGTCGTGGGCCGCAAGTCGGATTCCGACAGCCTGTTCGATGCGACCATCGCGACCTTCGAAGAAGACAAGGGTGCCTACAACCAGAAGGATGCCGAGGGCTTCATCAAGCTGAATGCATTGCGCATGCGCATTGCCGCGAAGCGGCGCAGGAAGAAATAGTTATAGCCAATGTTGGTTGGGGCGAGGCGATTTCTGCCGAACCCCAACGTCGCTTGAATCCACATGTTGGGGTTCGCTCTGCTCGCCTCAACCTACATGAGGAATACGTATGAGCTTCAAGAACGTCGAGATTAAAAAGAAGGCCAACGTCTATCACGACGGCCGTGTCACCAGCCGGACCATTATCACGCCCGAGGGCGAGATGAAGACGCTCGGCGTGATGCTGCCGGGCACCTACCGCTTCAGCACCCAGGCGCCGGAAAAGATCGATATCACCCAGGGCCACTGCCGCGTGAAGCTCGCTGACCAGCAGAGCTGGAGCGAGTATCAGGCGGGGCAGAGCTTCTCGGTGCCCGGGAATTCGCACTTCGAAATAGAGGTTACCGATCTGTTCGATTACGTCTGCCACTTCGGCTGACAGACGGCGAGGAGGCCTGATATGCGCGTCCTGCACACCATGATCCGGGTCGGCGATCTCGATCGCTCGATCAAGTTCTATACCGACGTACTGGGAATGAAGCTGCTGCGCCGGAAGGATTATCCCGACGGCAAGTTCACGCTCGCCTTTGACGGGCGCCATCCATGGCGCCCGCCCTCCGGGCGCGCAAAGCGCGCCCAATTCCGCTCCCGGCGGAATTGTGTCGGTTACGGCCCGGAAACCGAACACGCGGTCGTCGAACTGACCTACAACTGGGGCACCGGGAAATACGATCTCGGCAACGGTTTCGGCCACATCGCGCTCGAGGTGGAAGACGTCTACGCCGCCTGTGCCGAGATCAAAAAGCGCGGCAGCAAAGTGATGCGCGAGGCTGGCCCGATGAAACACGGCAGCACGGTCATCGCCTTTGACTCGCGCCATCCCTGGCGCTCGCCCTTCGGGCGCGCTCCGCGCGCCCAATTCTGTTCCAGACAGAATTGTGTCGAGGACCCGGACGGCTACAAGATCGAGCTGATCCAGAAGGGCACGCAGGGCGCGAAATAGACATGCAATGGCTGGATAGAATTCCGCTCACGGCGCTGGTGATCGCGGCAATCGCCTTGGGGCTGGCCCCGTTCACGCCGGAGCCGCATCTGTGGCAGAAGCTCAAGATGCTGGCGAATGGCACGCTACTGCGACCCATCGATATTTTCGATCTCATCATGCACGCCTCCCTGCCATTGTTGCTGGCAGCCAGGTTGATACGCATGACGCTGCCGGGAAAGAAACCGCCTCGTTCCGTTTGACGGCGCATTGTCATGATCGCCCCGCCAATATCTCCTGCGCCCGGGTCCGGGAATGGCGTATCGCCACCCACGGTCGCGGTCATCCTGCCGGTGTTCAACGAAGCCAGGCGTCTGGAAAAAACCCTGTCGGAACTTCTCGCGGGTCATCCCTTTGACGAGGTGATCGTGGTGGACGGCGGCAGCACCGATGCCAGCGTCGAGATCGTGTGCAAGCTCATGACGGCGGATGCGTCCGGCTCGCAACCCGTCCCTTATCTGATCCAGGCGCCACGCGGACGTGCCTGTCAGTTGCATGCGGGTGCGCAAGCAGCCAGCGCCGATGCGCTGCTTTTTTTGCACGCCGACACCACGCTGCCGCCGGACGCCGTTGAGCAGATTCGGAACGCCATCCGCGGCGATTACCCGAGCGGATGCTTTGACGTAAGGCTGTCCGGGCGGCATTTCCTGTTTCGCGTCATCGAACGCCTGATGAACTGGCGCTCGCGCATAAGCGGAATTGCCACCGGCGATCAGGGCCTGTTCGTGCGACGCGATGTCTATCGCATGCTGGGAGGGTTTGCGCCGATCGCGCTGATGGAAGACATCGAATTTTCCACGCGGCTGAAATGGGTTGGCAAGCCGGCGCGTTTGCGCGGTCCGGTCATCGCCTCCTCGCGGCGCTGGGAGGAGCGGGGTATCACGCGCACCATTTTGTTGATGTGGGCGCTGCGATTCCTCTACTGGCTGGGTGTTTCGCCTGAGCGTCTCGCGCGCTGGTATTATCGTTTCCCATGATGACAGGACGAACGAAGCGAAGCGGAGTAGGGCTACTGCTCTTATGACAGGACGAACGGAGCGAAGCGGAGTAGGGCTACATTTATGAGCCAACCGCAACTCATTCTTTTTGCCAAGCAACCGCTCCCTGGCGAGGTCAAGACCCGCCTGCTACCGGATTACAGTCCGGAGCGAGCCGCGGAGATCGCTGCGTTTCTGATTCGCGCCACGGTCGAGCTGGCTGTTTCCGCCTGGCCGGGCGACGTCGCATTGCATGTCTGGCCCAATATTGACCATCCGCTGTTTCAGGAACTCGCGCGCGAATTTCACATCCGCCTCGCGCCGCAGGCCGGCGGCGATCTGGGCGCCAGGATGCTGAATGCGCTGCGCGAAGGCGTGGAACGCAACGGATGTGCCGCGGTGATGGGTTGCGATGTGCCGCAGTGCGGTTGGGATGTCCTCGACCGGGCCAACGACTGGCTCGCGCGCGGAAAAAACGTCCTCGGGCCGACCGAAGACGGTGGCTATTATTTTATTGGCTTGCAGGAGGCGCGGCCCGAACTTTTCGAGAACATGCCATGGGGCGGCAACCAGGTGCTGCCCATGACGCTCACCCGCGCCGAAGCGTTGGGCATGGAGTTCGATCTGTTGGCGACACTCAGGGACATCGACACGGCGCGCGATCTGTGGCTGATCGCGCAGAAGTACGAGCCGCTCAAGAAATTCCTGTGAGGTGTGAGGGGTTAGGAGTGAGGAGAATATTATTCAAACACATCACTCCTTACGCCTTACTCCTCACGAGCTTCAGGCCAGCGCGCCGCCGGTCAGGTCGAGTGTCTTTATCCCGCCATGGCGCAGGAAGTCAATCACCTGGTCGACCGTTTCACGGTCCATCATCTCCTTGCGCTGCGGGCTCGCGTTGACGTGGCAGTGCAGGCAGGCCTGGTTACAGCGGTAACCCAGGTTGACCTGTAGCGTTTCCAGGCGCGCGCGGGTGATGGGCGGGAAATCGCTGACCTCGAGCCGGTGAAGCATGACGTGCATGGATTGAATCCTCTAATGATGAAATTGCCGGACGAAAAATGTCGCGAACGCCGCAAACAGGGCGGCCACGGGCAGCGTCACGATCCACGCAAGCAAAATGGCGCGCAGCGCGTCCGCCTGCGTGGGCGCGGAACGGTCCACGAAGCGGATGCCCATCAGTGCGCCGGTGCTGACGTGCGTGGTGGAGACCGGCAGCCCGAGCGGCGAGGCCGCCAGCACCAATAGAGCGGTGCCGATATTGGCCGTCAGCCCCTGTCCGGAATCCATGCGGGTTACGCCGTGGGCCAGCACCCGCGCCACGCGCCGGCCGCCCCATAGGCTGCCGATACCCATGGACAACGTCACCAGCACGATGGCCGCGACCCATGCGCCGTACTGCGATGAAGCCGTTCCAGCCATGACCAGAATGAGAAAGGCGGCGATCTTCGGCACATCGTTGAGCCCGCGGGCGAAGCTCGTGGCGCCGGCGCTCAGCCAGTGCGACACGCGCAGCAGGCGCGCCTGCCAGGGGTGCGCGGGCTCGCGCGGCTCGGCGCAGACAAACGGATCGGCGCGCCACGCGTCCTCGGCGCAGCAGCCGGGCCGCCAGGCCGGCAGCCGGTTCGTGATCCAGCGCGATGCCCGCAGCAGCATCCAGCAAAACAGGATGGCGATCAGCGGACTGAGCAGTAATGGCGCGACGGCTTTGTTGGTAATGACAGCCAGGCGCAGTCCGTCCGGACCGATGGCGACCAGGGCCGCACCGACGATGCCACCGAGCAGGGCATGGGTCGTGGAAACCGGCAACCCGAAACGAGTGGCGAGGCCGACCCAGCCGAAGGCGCCCATGATCGCACCCGCCATGAACGCAAGATCGGGCCGGTAATCCGGCGCGAGAAAGCCGGTGCCGAAGTTGGCCGCAAGCACCCCACCCCACAGGATGCCGGTCAGCCCGCCGAGCACCGTGAACAGCGTGCCCCAGCGGATGGCCCGGCGCGCGTCGCACAACCCGCAGCCCACCAGGGTGGCGACGCCCTTGGAAACGTCGTTGGCGCCATTGACCCAGGCGAGCAGCAGCACCGGGGCGCCGACCAGAAACAAGTTAGGGGTGTTCATTGAACCTCCTTGCGTGTGGCGTCGAACCGATCCTTCGGGGCGATGAGTATATGATTATCGGCTGATCACCTCTTGTACGATGCTGCTTAGCATCTTGCTCATGTTCTGAACGACATTTCCACAGTTGGCGGCATGGTGACGGTTGGCAAGGTATGCTGGGTCATTGTAACCGAGCCAAACTTGCCCAGCCTTATCCTCCCAGACCAGTGCCTTGAGCGGCAAATCGATGCCGGCGGTTTGAACGCATTCCATGAGCGGCGTGCCGCCTTGCGGATTACCGAAGATCAGCACTTCGGTGGGGCGTAGTGTCTTTCCGATCTTTGCCGCGCCCGTGGCATGATCGATGCGCGCAAACAGGTTCAGGCCTTTCTGCTTGACGGCGGCCTCGAACCGGTCCACGGTTTCCTTCGCGCTGTACGGGCTCTTGACGGTAACGAGACCCTCGGCGCTCCAGGCGAAGCTCGACCACAACAGAAACAGAACGGCGGAACAACGAACGACGTGACGCATGGGTGTTCTCCTCGGTTTTTGGTTGGCGAAGTTACGTTTTGGCTTGTCTCCGACATCTCCGTAGGTGGCTCATCGCCCGTCTCACCCGTATTTCCACGAGCACCGGGGGACCGATGCGCGCTACGAAGTCTAAACAAACGTTGCGACCATTCCATTGCCATTAGTTGCACGAAAAATTCCGACCTTACCATGTGAGTCGATTCAAGTTTTATCAATCGGAAGCTGGAAGCTAAAGGTGGTGCCGGCATTGACGGTACTGTCGGCTTCAATGGCGCTTCCGTGCAGTTCCAGAATGCGTTTGGCGATCGCGAGCCCCAGGCCGGCGCCGTCGGAACTTGTCCCCGTGTTTTTTTCCAGCCGGTGGAACCGGTCGAAGATATAGGGGATTTCCTCCGGCGGAATGCCGCAGCCGGTGTCCGACAGCCGAACGCAGACTTTGTCTTCCTCCACCGAAAGGCTCAAACGGACAGTGCCGCCGGCGGGCGTGTACCGCAGCGCGTTCTCGATCAGGTTGGCGAACACGCGTGCGAGCAACCCGATGTCGGCAAAAACAACGGGACTGTTTTCTTGGAGACGGACTTCCAGGTTGATCTTCTTTTTTTCCGCCGCCAGGTGGAATTCCTGCGCGACGTCCTGTATCAACTCCGCGATCGGGAAGCGCTCGCGGTGCAGTTGTATCTCGTTGGACTCGAGCTTGGCCAGCTCGAACAATTCGGCCACGAGCTTACCCAGGCGCTCGCTGTGCTTACCGGCAATTTCGAGATAATGGCGGCGCTCTTCCGGTGTAAGTGAGTCGTGTTTCAACAGCAGGGTTTCCAGGTACCCTTGGATAGAGGCCAGCGGCGTGCGCAAATCGTGCGATATGTTGGCGACCAGTTCACGCCGCAGTTTGTCCGTATCCCTGAGCCGCTGTAGTTGCTGTGCGATGCGCGCCGACATCTGGTGAAAGGCCTGTCCCAGTCGATCGATCTCGTCGGGGTGCCGGGCATTTTTAAAAATAGGCGGTTCATGGATGAAGTCGTTTTGCCTGAAGCTTTCCACGGTCGCGGTGAGACGGCTGAGCCGCCGGGTCAACAGCGTGAAGAGCATAAGGCCGGCCAACAGGGCGAACAGAAGAATCGCCAGGACGGCGGAAACGCCCAGCTTGAGAATGTAACTCCCCTGCACCCGCTGCACGATGCTGTCATACTCCTCGCCGCCGAGGATGATATAAAGATAACCGTCGGGTTGCGCCCGCGCGGGAATGGCGGCGGCGGAGAATATCTTGCTGCCTGCGATCCGCCGCGGGTCGTCGCCCACGATGGGGAATTCGGCGTCGTGGCGTAGGAACTCCTCGATCGGCGACAGCGCCACGGACTGACGCTTCACTTTTTCAGGCGGGGCGGAGAAGGCCAGGATCCGGCCTTGGGCATCGAGCAAATAAATCTCGATGCTGGGATTGACGATCATGATCTGGTGAAAAATATCGTAGAGCGCTTTTTTATTGGCGCGACCGCCTTGCATCGGCGGAATTTCCGAAGCGATGTGGCTCGCGAGATCGCGATTGAGTTTTTGCGCGATCTCGAGCTGATACATCTCCACGGAAAATCGGGCGATCGTCAGAAACAGAATGCTGACGAGGCAAAACAATCCCAGCAATACCGCGGCCAGCTTGCCGTAAAGGGTGTTTTTTACCGAGGCTAATAACACCGTTCAGTCCGCCGCCGTATCCAGATCGGCGAATTTATAACCGACGCCCCACACCGTGAGTATGTAACGAGGCGCAGCCGGGTTGGTTTCGATTTTGGCGCGCAAGCGGTTGATGTGCGAATTGACGGTGTGCTCGTAGCCATCGTGTCCGTATCCCCACACCGTATCCAAGAGCTGCAGTCGTGTATAGACCCGCCCGGGATGCATGATGAAATGCGCGAGCAGGTCGAACTCCTTGGCGGTCAATTCGACCGGGATTGTTTCCAGTGTCACCTGGCGTTTTTGGGTGTCGACGATCAGCTGACCGGCGCGCAGAATTTCGCCGCGCGAAGGGATGGAACTCGCGCGGTGAATTTGCGCGCGACGCAGAATCGCCCTGACCCGGGCAATCAGCTCCATGATGCTGAATGGCTTGGTGAGATAATCGTCCGCGCCCATTTCCAAACCGAGTACGCGATCCAGCTCCGAGGATTTTGCCGTCAGCATCAAGATGGGTGTGTGGTTGGACTTCCCGCGCAATTGACGGCACAGCTCCAGTCCGTCCAGTCCCGGCAATCGCAGGTCGAGTATGATCAGATCGTAAGCCTGCGACTCGGCCCGCGCCAGGCCGGTGACGCCGTCATGCGCCATGTCAACGGTGTCGCAGACATCGCGCAAGTTGAGCTCGATCAGGTGGGCGATATCCCTGTCGTCTTCTACCACCAATATAGAGCGTGACATGGGATTCGGTTTCGGCGTGGCGGCGTGGGCATGACAAAGGAGTATATGCCTGGTCATTCACAAAAGTATCACGACGCCGGAAAATTCCGGCAGGCCGTTGCCGCCTGCCGGACGGTGCAACAGCTTTACGGAACCCGTTTGATGGCGACGCGCGCTACCGGGTTGCGCCAATCGCGATCGGCGGCCGGCAAGTTGCCGATGCCATGGATGCCGGCGTGAATATGCACAAAACCCTCACCACCGTCATTCGGTGACGCGCCTTCTCCGCCGCATACCGGGCCGGGAATGGAGGCACACATTTCATCGTTGGGCTCGCTGCCGGCGTCATACGCGGGCGACTCGAAGGACGACATTTTTTTTCCTTTCGGACCGAGCACGCCATTAAGCGCAAAGAAGCCGTCGTTAGTGGGGATCAACATTGCGGCCATACTGACATTTTCGAATCCGTCCGCCATCATGACTTTAACGGTTACCGATTTACCGGGAGCTAATAACCCGGGGATGGTGGTGGTAGCGAATACGTTCGGGTTTGCCCCCAGCATCGCCGCTAGCGGAACGGTATTGCCACCCTCCGCCAAGAGCGCCAGCTCCGGATTCGCCGGCGCGCCTTCGGTAAAAAGACTTACCCCGGCTTTATGCGTGGCCACGAGGATCGGGGTAAAAGACTGCCCGCGCGACAAGTTAGTCACTGTGATTTCATATTGGTTGCTGTGGCTCGATTCGTCCGCGACGGCTTGTGTGCCCGTCGTTAGCAGCAGCCCGAGGGCCATATAGGTGGCGATTTTCTTCATTGCGATATCTCCATGTTGAGGGGTAGCAGGAAAAGCTCAGCCGCGAAGCGCGGCTGATTGGTTTTCCTGACGCCAGCATGTCCTTAATGCGTCACGCCCCTATCACGGAAAAGTTAAATTTCTATCACGCGTCAGCGGATCAGGGCTTGTCGATTGACAACGTTCGCGTCTTCACAGTTGGCTCAACGGATGTCGCTGAAAAAAACCCGGGCGGGAATCGGCAGCTTCAATTCGAAACACAAGACGATCAGGATCACCCGCACCAAGCTGCGCCATACGCCCATTTGCAAGAATTTACGCGCGTCGGTGACGACGTGCTCGTCGAGCAGAACCGGTCTGGTTACCTGTAATAATTTTTCGCCGAACAGCACATCTTCCAGAATCGGTTGCAGCGGAAATCCGCCCAGTTTCTCAAACAGTGTATGCTGAACGAACAGCGCTTGGTCGCCGTAAACGATGCGGGTACGCCGGCAGCGCCAATTGTCGAGACGGGAGATCAAACGCAAGCGCCAATCGTTGCCGGAGAAGCGATGACGGAATCCACCCGCGCGTGCGCCACCTTTGGCTTCCAGATCGCGCAATTTAAGCAGCGCGTCCGGCGGCAGTAGCGTGTCCGCGTGCAGGAACAACAGCCAATCGCCTTTGGCCGCCCGCGCCCCGGCATTCATCTGGGAGGCTCGCCCCTTGGGAGCACACAGCAATTGAATGCGACTATCGGCATGCGCGATTTGGCGCGTACCATCGGTGCTGCTCCCATCCACCACAATGGTTTCAAAATTACCCGCTTGCCTGAAAAGATGTAGCAAAGTGAGGGGCAGCGCTTTTTCCTCGTTGTAGGCGGGGATGATGACGGAAATCATGAGCTGCCTTCGCTTAGCCAGGGAGGCAAATCAGGTTGATAGAATCGCGGATCGGCGCCGAAGGATTGGAAAAGCTCGGCGCAGGCGGCGCCAATGCCGCCGCTCAATTCGAGATATTCTCTACCGGCCATTACCAGCGGCGGAAGTGCGACGTGCTCGTCCGCGCACAGGCGTTCGAGCGAACGCAAGCCGAAGGCATGATGAGCCTGTTCCTGCTGCAGAAATGTCCGCCGCAGCCGAACAAAACGGTCGCCGTGGCGGCTGAGCGCCATATCCATTTCTTTAAGCACCACCGTGCCCATGCCTTCCAGGACGACTTGCATGCCGACCACCGATCCCGCCAAGTTACCGCTGTCCAGATCGGCGAACAAACGCTCACGGAAATGTTTTATGGCGGACAAAGCTGGGGAATCGAATGTTTTAGCGCGCGCGGCGAGTGCACTGGCGGCTCTTTGGAAAACCTGGGCATGAAAGCCTTCCTGTTTCGCCTGGGTTGCGAGGAAGTGGCGCATTTTTCGATCCGGTGCCATGACGGCTTGTCTGTGAGCGCACTCTTGCGCCAGCCGTTCGCCTGCAATCAATACCTGGAACAGGCGGGCGATTTGTCCCTTGAGATCGGTGCCGATGCGCATCGTTTACTCATTCGCTTTGGAAGGGGTACCGTTCAAGCTCCAGTCGTAGGTCAGATATTTGATGATATAACTGCCAGCTTCCAGCTCGTGGGCCAATTCAGGATCTTTTGCGTAGCGCGCTGCGTATTTGAGCACCGAACCGCTGTGGGCGGAAAAATCTTCCTCGAACCAGTCAAATATCTCGGAGAGATAGGCGATTTTTTTCTGGCGATCGAAACGGTTGCGTTCCTTGTCGTTGATGAATTGGCGCGCGTTGTCCTCCAGTTGCTGCTCCAGCCTCTCCGCGGTATATGCCTCGGAGCGCAGTTTCGGGCAAGATTTTGAGGCACAGACGATCGAAAAGTGAATGCGCGGTTCCTTGAGCGGAATCAGGATCTTGTGTTCCAGATCGTAAAGGTTGGTGTGCTTGCTGCCGGCCATATATTCGTTGTTATAAAAGAAGCGCACCTTGCCGAAAAAGGTGGAAGGGGAATAACCGTCCAAAATGCCCTTGATGGCCAGTGCGTTGTAGGCGTTGATCCAGAACGCCAGCTTATCGGTCCGGCTCGGCAGAGTTTCGGCGTCGGTCTGCTTCAGTTGCTCCAGATAGGTGTTGAATCGCGGATCGGCGGCGATGCCAGGGTAGTTCACCTGCCCGTCGGTCACGTAGCGGTGCAGGATGTCATCGAAGGGTTGCGCAAGCGGTTGGGCGGGCGCAGATGTGTTTTGCGCCGCCTTTTCCTGCTCTGCGCCGAGGGCGGCGGTCACGGAGAAAAAAATCAATAGCCATAGGTCCGGTGCGCATAACCGGTACGCGCGCGCTTGGGCCTGTGAGAAGGCGAAGCAGATCACGAAAACACGCTCCTCCGGGCTAGGCTGATGACGGCCAATTCTGTTCTCCAGATTGCAGCATGACAAGAAGAGATCACCGGGTTGTTACGAAATTATCACTTTTTCATCACGGCACCGCGTCGAGCGTAAAGTTAAACGGGTGCACAGCGGGACGTTCTACGAAGGCAACCCTTGTTCTTGTCAGCATTTCAACCGGTGCGGGCGTGAAAGTCCGTGCGGGTAGTGACACCCTGGCACCGGCGCAGACCAGGCATGTGACTGTTTATCTAGAACACATCTCAAAAATACGCTGGCGTATATTCGTAGGGTGGCATTGCCCACCAACACGGCTTCGCTAGCTGTCCGACGGTGTCGCCTGCGCGCACGTAGCGCGAGGGATCGCCGCAACCGTAATCCTTCTCGATGATTTCATCTGGCAGTATCGCCAGCAGTTCCTTGTTGTAACGACGGGGCAGCACAAATCAGCCTGGGGCGTTTGCGCGGCCTGGGAGTAGCGTTCGAGTACATTCTGTTGTTGACCCATGGGTTGCCTCTGTTTTCTAATGGCAAGAAGAGCGAAGCAGGGCTACATTTTCCGCGCCCACGGGCTGGATAAATCCCGCCCCTACGCCAGCGCGCCGCCGCAACTGCTGCCGGCGCCGGCGGTGCAGCCGAAGCAGTGGGAATCCACCGCGACCGGCGCCGCGTCGAGGTCCTGGGTTTCGATGTCCCACAAATACCGCGGCGGCCTGTCGCCGAGCGGAAGGTCGAGCATCTGGTTGAAATCGCAGTCGTACACCCGTCCGCGCCAGTCCACGCTGACGAGATGCCGGCACATGAGACCCGGCACGGTCGCGGGGTTGAAATTTTCCTCCAGTAATTGCATGTATTTTTCATGCTGGCCCGTGCGTTCGAGGAAGTGCGCGAAGCGGTTGATCGGCAGGTTGGTGAGCGTCCTCAGGCGCGAGAAGACGATGTCATGATCTTCCCGTAACCGTTGTCTGTAGTCCGCCTCGAGTTTCTCCTGGGCGCCGGGGAGAAACGCGCCGCCGGGGTTGTAAACCAGATCCAGCACCAGCGCTGCCTCGCGTCCGTAACCCGCTTCATTCAGCCGTCTCAATGCCTCGATGCTTTTTTCGAAAACGCCGTCGCCACGCTGGGCATCCACGTTTATTTGCGTGTAACAGGGCAAGGAGCAGACCAGACGGATTTTCCGCCGCGCGTACCACGACGCCAGATCGTTCTGCCCGGGCTCATGCAGCACGGTGAGGTTGCAGCGCGAGGTGACCTGCATGCCGAGCGCCAGCAAGCCGTCCACCAGGCGGCGAAAATGCGGATTGACTTCCGGCGCCCCGCCGGTGATGTCAACCGCCGTTATACCCGCGTCCCGCGCCCAGTCCAGAATCTTTTCCATGGTTTCCCATGTCATGATCTCGGCGCGCTTGGGGCCGGCATCCACGTGGCAGTGGTTACAGGCCTGGTTGCACAAGCGCCCGACATTGATCTGCAACTCACGCAGCCGGTCGCGACGCAGCGGGCCCAGACCATGCGCGCTCAGGGCGCGGGCGAAGCAAGGCCCGGCGGCGGGTTTGAGTTTTACGGCGATTCGGTTCATACGGAAGAATTATTTTCCCATCCAATGGCGGCGGATGAAATAATCGATGGAGAGTTTTCCCGGGCCATGCAATAACGTCACCAGCAGCAGTATACCCCAATACACGTGGTCTTTAAGACCGACTTCGTTCAGTTCAGGGTAGGAGATCACGGCGATATAGTTGAAAACGAATAGTACCGCCGCGCTGAAGCGCGTACCCAAACCCAGCACGAGCAACACCGGGAAAATCAGTTCTGTCCCGGTGCCGAGCACCGCGGCGACCTCCGGCGACAGCAACGGCACTTTATATTCATAGGAAAATAGCGCGATGGTGGAGTCCCAGCTTTCGATTTTGGTGAGTCCCGATTTCCAGAAAACATTCGCGACCCACAGGCGGATACCGAGATCAATAAATGGACTCAGAAAGTCCAGTCCCTTGATGACAGTGTTTGCCCGCGCGGCAGTGCGTTCGATGGCGCTCATTGTCCTTCCCCCAATGCGTCGTAAGGGTTGTTAAGAATGTGAAGATTCAACAGGTAAATCCTGTTAGCGTCCCGGCGCCGATGTGCCGGCCAAGGGCGGCGGCCAGATCGTAATCCGATTGCGTCCGTATCGCCTGTTCCGCGGCGCACGCCAGCACGGCGCCCGCCGCGATGGCCGACAACAGGGCGTAATCGCCGTCGCCAAGCAACTCTATTTCCACTTGCTTGCGCCGCATGACCAGGAGTTTATCGCCGCCCTGATCGAGGTTGACGGTCATATCGTCGCGAAACGCCGGCTGATTAACCTGCCAGATGCGCAACAGCGGATACGGAGAGGCAAGTAGGCGCGCCGCGGGATGGAGTTTGAACCTGATCGTGTCATAACGATCGGGCGCTATCGCAGCCAACTCCGTGAGAGATAACGGCGCGCCATCGGCGGCATGGAAGGATTGATGCCAGGCCCATTCCAGATGCGCGACATCGGAAAGATAAACCAGTTCACCCGCGGGCGGAAAATCAGCAAGGAATTCAGCGAAACTCCCGCCGAAATCATGCAGGTTGCCGCTCGTAGGCGGATGCCCGCCAATATAGGTATCCGCGGCATACCGGAAGAAGCCTTCGCCCACAAGGCGCTCGACCACCGGATATACCGCCCTGAGCGCGCCGGTGAGACTCTCGAACACGTTATGACGGTAGACCTGAAAATGCCGCTCCGCCGGAAAACGGCCAGGGTGGATATGTTGTGCGAAATCCGCAGCGGAAGGGTTAAACACGCCCTCGGCGAATCCGCGCTGTAGTTCATGCAACGAGGGCATGCGCGGCCTCCAGAATATCCTCCGCCTGACGCGCCTCATCGAGCAGGACTTCAAGCGGCGGCAAGTCAGTGTCCCATTCAATCAGTGTCGGTGCGGCACCCAAGCGTTCGATCGCCTGGCGATAAAGCGTCCAGACTTCCCCGGCGACACGGGCACCGTGGGTGTCGATGAGCATGTCGCCGTCGGGGTAGCGGTTGACGGCGAATCCCGCGAGATGGATTTCACGCACCTTGGCGACGGGGATCGCGCGCAGATAATGCGCGGCATCGAAGCCGTGGTTCGTGGCGCTGACGTATATATTGTTCACATCGAGCAGGATGCCGCAGCCCGTACGGTTTGCCACCTCGGACAGGAATTCCCATTCCGGAATCGTCGAATGCGCGTATTGCAGGTAGCTCGACGGATTTTCGATCAGCAGTTCGCGCCCGAGGAACTCCTGTGCCTGCTGGACGCGTTGTGTGAAGTGACGGAGTGCCTCCTCGGTATAAGGCAGAGGCAGCAGGTCGTTGAGATAACGCCCGTCCACCGAACACCAGGAGAGATGCTCCGAGACCAGTCCCGGTTCGAACCGGTCGATCAATGCCTTGAGTTTTTGCAGATGCCGCGTGTTCAGTTCGTCGGCGGAGCCGAGCGAAAGGCCGACCCCATGCAGGCTTAGCGGGTAATGTACTCGCGCCTGTTCCAGGTAATCCAGCGGCGCGCCTCCATCACCGAAATAATTCTCGCTGTGCACTTCCAGCCAACCTACCGCCGGGCGCGTTTCAATCACTTCCCGGTGATGTTCGGCACGCAGGCCGATCCCGGCACTGGCCGGGATCGGCGGTGCAACACGGCTTGATTTTGTGGCGGCTGCAGACACGTAGCCGGATTATTTTTTCGCGGCCGAAGCCAGCATCCCGCCGACGATTTTCTCGCAGGACCCCTTGGGCACATAGAGCCAGGCGTCTTTTTGACCGTCCTTCTTGGCCGTGCCCGCGCAAGCCGAGCTTGAGGTCTGGCAATCATTCTTGCCGGCCTTGACGATGCTGTAGCATTTTTCCATTTCAATCTTTTCCGCCGCCTGGGAGACGCCGGACATCAGACCGAGCGCCAGGGCGCCGCTCACCGCCGAGACCAGTAACGTGTTGAGATTTCGCATCGAAAGTTCTCCTTGTTGGTTTAAAGTTTGGCAAGGTTGCCGGTTGCTAACGCCATGGTGAGACATGCCCATCCGCGCAAAGTTTCACACACCGGCGTTGGCGATGAAAGCGGACAGTGTATGTCTCGCCGGGGCCCGGTTCACCTCAAGCGCGGGCATAGCCGTAGCCCTACTCCGCTTCGCTGCGTTCGTCTTGCCATAATTTCTTCTCATCCGCGCAACGCGATCTGTATCCGGTGTGCGACCGTATCCAGCACTTCGCCCGGTTGTCCGACGATGGCCATGCCGCCGTAGCCGGTGGGCACCAGGATACCCTGAAACCCACCACCCTCGAAGGATTTACGCCGCGCGACGGGTTCGCCGGGCAGGAGCAGTACGGTCACCGATCCTTTCGTTCCCGCCAGAACCAGATGGCCGCTGCGATGTTTGCCGATGGTGCAGATTCCCGCGTACCGGACCTCGCCGACGTTTCCCTGCAACGGCATGCCGACGGTTTGCGAAAGGTCTGCGACCGTGGTGTCAGGCACACGATCCCGCAGCGTGAGAAGATTGCGCTCCTCCTCGATGTGCGCGATGACGGTCTGGTCCAGCGACGGGCTGAACGGCCGCTGCCACCACCCGCCGGCGAGCGCGATGGTCAGCAATACCGTCGCCGCGATGGCCAGTGTCCTGATACGGCGCGATTGGTGGAGTGACTGGTTCAATACCAGGCGCGCGTGCAGTTCCGCCGGAATCTCCACGTGCAATGCCTCAGTGAGGCGTTCTTCGAATCGCGCCTGCTGCGCCGCGAAGGCGGCGCACGCCGGGCATTCGCGCTTGTGCTGGAGCAGATCCGCGTCCTGGGAGCGCGGATCGATGGTGAGATGACGGCGAAATTCGAAGCAGTTCATGGCTTGAGATGTCGATGTAAAGTGATATCGGGCGTTATTGACAAGGAGGCGCGCATTTTCTGCCGGGCACGGAACAACCGCGTCATGACGGCGCTTTTAGACAGATTCAGCATGGCGGCGATCTGATCGCAGCTATAACCCCCCAGCACCTGTAACAGTAACGGTTCGCGGTATTCTTCCGACAGCGCCGCCAACTCCCGGCGCATGTGCAGCACCTCCATGTGCGGGGTCCCGTCCGCGGCGATTTCATCCAGCTCGGTCTCCCGCCGTTCCGGCGTATACCGCTCATAGCCGCGCGCGTGTTCGCGCCGTAGAATCGTGATCAACCAGCTCTTGGCGGATTTTTCTTCGCGTAAATTATCGAGTGAACGCCAGGCACGCAGAAACGTTTCCTGCACCAGGTCTTCGGCCCGGGCCCGGTCACGGCAAAGCCAGTAGGCGAAACGGTATAGATCCGCCCCCAGAGCGTTAACCAGCGCCTCGAACCGAGTCTGTGCGTTTCCCATGACCATATAGACCGGAGAAACGGCCAGTTGATTACAGGCCGGGAAACATTTAGCCGGTCTTAATAAGGATGGGGGGGGGGAAACGCGGCAAATGGTGTTCCTCTTTTCAATACCCCGATCTCACAAAATTCACCAGATCGGTCAAGTTTCCGCCGGTGGCATCGGGGGCGACACCCAGCTCTTCGGCGGGGAGATTCAGACGATTGACCCAAAAAGTCGTGTAACCAAACCACTTGGCGCCAGCGGCGTCCCAGCCGGCAAACGGAACAAAAAGAATTTCTTCGCGCTTAAGCTTAAACGCATCGATCCCCATCTGATAAGCGCGCGCATCGGGTTTGTAAGTTTTTACCTTGTCGGTGCTGAGGGTGTGTTCAAACATGCCCTCCAGGCCGGAGCTCTTGATGGCGGCGTCGAGCATCTTCGGAGTGAAGTTGGACAAGAACGCCAGCCGTGTGCCTGCCTCCTTCAGCGACTTGAGTGCCGGCAGAACATCCGGCCAGGTCTTGAGCTCAAGATAGGCCCTCATTAGTTGCTCACGTTTTTCCGGGGTTAGATCGAGCTTCAGCATCCTGGCGGCAAAGACCAGCGCGTCTTCCGTTACCTTCCAGAAATCCGCGTAGCGCCGCGATGCGGTACGTAACCAGGTGTACTCGAACTGCCTGGTGCGCCAGGCGTTGCTCAGCTCCGCACCTTTACCCGGAAAGAGCTCCTCCACGCGCGCAAAGACCGGTCGCGGGTCAAAAATCGGAAAGGCGTCGAAGGCGATGGCCTTGATCTTTGGTCTTGTAGCGGCCAGAACCAGCGGAGTCGATACTGACAGACCCGTTGCAACGCTTCCGACCATTAGATTGAGAAATTCCCGGCGATTTAATGACATGGTAGTCTCCTTCGAAAGGTATTTTGCAGGAAAATTATTCTTCCCCCATTTCCAGAATGCCAAAGCGCACAAAATATTCCTATAGCGGGAATCCCTGCTCTCTTTTTCTCTTGGCTGGCCCCGGCAGCGAGAGCGCGTATTCGATGCTGATTTTTACCCAGCGCCGCAGGGCCTTGATGTCAGTTAACATGGCCTTTGTTAACACGACATAGTCTTTCTTAATCGGCCCCTTAGGGAAATATCGAAGTGGCTTTGTGCCCTTTTGTTTCATCAACGCATTTCTTGACTCCTCCGGCAATTTTATCGCGAACCCGACGGGGGTTAAGGAAACGCAAATCCTGCCGTTGGCATAAAGCGCAGCCCCACTGAAGAAATGCCTGCACTCCAGGCTAACGTTATTGAATCTTCCTGAAGTCGCTTGTTTTATCAAGGCTGTCAATTGTTCTACGTGTTCCTTTGCCATGAGTCAGTTTTTCAAGCCATATCATGCGCATCTTCAACAACACGACGACGTTTGCCGGGTCTATTGTAGGCGATGTTATGCGATATTCTGTTTTGTTTGAAGCCAAGGGCTTGCAGTTGTTTTCGATGAAATATTTAAAAACGGGGCAGCCCGGAATAGCCGAGCCGCCCCTAATTATGGAGACAATGGGAAAGCTGGACTAGCCGCTGTTGTATAGCCGGTTAAATTCCGCGTCTTCCATCTCTTGCGACCAGGTCGTCCGCTCCTTGCTGCCCTGCATCGCCTTGAATTCCATCACCGTGATCGAGTTGAACTTTTTGTTCAGCTCGCCGGTGATGGTGACGTTCTCCAGTACATGCTGTAATTTGATGTCGCGATTGATATTGACGAGAAAGTAATACTCGCCGTTAGGCTTCACCAAAACAAAATCCCTTTCCAGTGCAATATGGGGGTCCAACCGGTCGGTCGGACAGGTCTCGCCTTGCTCCGCGCAATCGTATCCGACGAGGCGGCCCGTGAAGGTCTCAGCACCGATCGCCGGAAACGATAATATCCACAGCATCGACGCCATCGCCAGCGTAACAAGGGACTGCTTTTTAAGCACGTTCATATCGATTTCTCCTCTGAAAAATATGTTGAATGGTTAGTTGTATATGCAGGCCATTGATATGGCCCTTACGAATCACCAGAGCAGGCCCGTGTAGCTAATATTTACTCTGTGTCGTAGAGGACCGGAGAGGAGGGAGAAAGCTTTCAGGAAGGAAACGGGGGGGAACCAAATGATCCGCTCCCGCCAGGCCGAAGAGATGGTCAACTCGCTGGTTCCTGAAATGAAGCCGTCCCTTGTCCATCGCGCCAATACGCAGGCGCACAATTCTCTGAAAGCTTTTGCCCTGTCTCCCGGTCTAGTCTGGTGATATGCCGAAACGCACACATGGTGAAAGGCATGGACATTTCCCATTAACCACCGGAGTCATTGTGATGAAAGACACGAAAGTTCTGATAACAAGCGCCATAGCGGGCCTTTTGGTCCTCGCCGCCAGCATTGCGGGCAATCCGGCCTTCGCCGTCAAAGAAGGCTTTGAGAAATGTGCCGGCGTCGTGAAGGCCGGTAAAAACGATTGCGGCACCAGTAAGCACGGCTGCGCCGGGCAGGCCACGAAAGACGGCGACAAAGAGGAGTGGCTTTATGTCCCGACCGGCACCTGTGAGAAGGTCGTGGGCGCGAAGTTGTACCAGGCCAAGAAGTAGGAAGACCGTAGAGATTTTCTTTGGCGTACCTTCGAAGCCGCCGAACGGCGGCTTCGCTTTTTGTGTGCCCAGCATGGGCACGACTTGGAGGTGCAAGTCCTCTGGGGAACCCGGTCGCAGGGACCCCGAGCGAACCGCAGACATGATGGCAAGGTTCAAATGTTGATAAGCGTATCCACCTTGATGTAGGACCATCCCTGCTGCACATGGCTGATGATTTGATCCATGGCCGGCAAGGTGGAATCGATCTTTTCGATGATAATCGGCTCGACGCCTTTCCTGCGCAACTCGCGGATGCTGCTGGCGCAAGCAATGAAGTGCACGTTGTCGTAATCGCGCATCATGGCGATGATCTGTTTTTCGAAGGGGGAAACACCCGCCCGCATCAGGTCGAGCCCGCCGGCATTCGCCACCACGGCAACCCGACCGCCGTTTTTTCTGTGCTTTTCCAGGAACTTCTGCATGTAGGCAAGCACGGCGGCAAACTGTTTGGGGTCCGACTCGCTGACGTGCAGAAGCACGCGATCCGTCTGCCGATGCGCCACGGGCGCGACGGCGTGGACGGATTCGCCGACGAGCTTGCCGCTATGGTAACCAAGATACCCGGCAACAAAGCTGGTGATCAGGACCAGAATCGTGGCGGCCAGGCCCAGCGAACCGAGGCGCCATCGACCGGCTTTGAGCCGTGGCAAGGTTTGCGTGGGCGCCCTGGCATCGCCGAAACCCAGCTTCATCAGATCCTTGGCGCGGCGCAGCCGATAAACACGCTCGCGAACGTCGGGGTCGTTTTCCATGGCACGAATGACCCATTCTTTGTGGGCCGCGTCGAGCTGGCAGTCAACAAAGGAGGCTAATGTCAGGTTATCAATATCGTCAGTATCTTGCATGGTATTATTTTATGATACGAATGTTGTCTTTGGAAACCATTCGCTTTTCTGCGGTTTCATCCAGCTGCAACAGCAGATTATTTCTCGCGCGGTGCAGGCGGCTCATGACCGTGCCGATGGGGATGCTCAGCACCTCCGCGACCTCGCAATAGGAAAACTCCTCGAGATCAACCAGCGATAACACCTCGCGTTGTTCGGCGGGAAGCATCGCCACGGCGCGACGCACGCGATCCACGATTTCAAGTTTCTGGCAGGCGCCAAGAGGACCAAAATCCTCGCTGGGGAGCTGGTCATCCAGCTCGGCTAGCGGTTTGTTCTGTCGCAAATGCCGGTACCAGTTATTGCGCATGATGCTGTAAAGCCACGCGAGAAGACGTTTGTCATCCCGCAGCTGACGACGGTGTACGATTCCCGAGGTCATCGTCTCCTGCACCAGATCATCGGCGAGCATTTTATCGCCACACCAAACCACCGCCACACGGAACAGACGGTCCCGTGATTCGGCGATTCTCCTTTCCATATCCCGTGTGGTGCGGCGATTATCGTTATTCATTAGAGTCCTTACCCCTATGTAGATGTCGTGAACCGCTGTTTTATTCACATCGACAGGAAATAGGGCTTCCCTGCTAGCGATTTTCTGGGGAAATCGGCGACAACCAACACAAGACGGCGGGCTAATGGTGGGAACGCCGGTAGCGCCTGGCGGGGGGAATTATTGTCCCGTGGGCCGGTAGCTCGTGAACTTCTGTTCGACCAGCAGGTTGTCCTGGTACCAAAGCTGAAAGATCCAGTCACCTTCCACCATTTCATAGTCTTCGTTAAAGGCATAGCCGTCCCATCCCATGACCTGCCCGGCGTCCACTTTCCCCCGGATTAGGCGCTCCGATCCTTTCGTTCTGGAACCATCAGGTCGGATCATTTCAGGGTGAATCAGTACCCTTCTCAGCTCGATCCACGGTTTGATCAGGACCATGGCGGGGAGCTGTAATATCCGGTATTGATAGGCGAAGTAAGCATCTTTTTTTATTGGAATGCGGTTGGTCTGCTCGACGAGCTCCAAAACCGGCCTGTTGATGACCTTGCCGGTGGTTGTGGCAAGATCGTCCTGAAGTTGGCCCTTTCTCACTGCCTTGTATATTCCGTATTCAATAATCGATCCGCGGGGGACGGTTTCTTTGACGGGGCTCTGCGTTTTGCCGGGGCTGTGACCGCAGCCGATCAGGGCAACAACGAATGCAAGCGGTATGAGGCGCTTCATGGGAAAAACCTCTAACGATTGGCGAGCCTGAGTGTTTATAGGCAAGCATCTAAAACAAATCTTAAAGAAGCGCTGCCATGCGGCAGCGCTTCTTAGGCTGGCTCATCGATCCCGGATACGGGCAGCTAGGTTGCGTAACCGCGATCGAGTAAACCTTTGGTTGTTATAGCGGGTAATCGAACCAGCTTTCAATAGGCGCCCCCGGAACATCCGGGTACAAACCGTGGGAAAGGCCGTCCGTGCAATGCGTCGCTATGCGAATCAAAAACGGCGCGCTGACGCCCGCGCCGGGATTGGCGATCGCCACGGGGGGTTTGTCCGCCAGATTGAACGGATAGGCGCCGCCGACCAGCGGGAAATCCATCTCACCCATGAACTCGCCGTCGCCGTTAGCGTCGGTGGTGAAGCCGTTCACCGCCACTGGGGTGCCGGGATAGGGCGGACTGACCGCCATGAGACCGGCCAGCGCCGAGCCCGGCGCGAAGGCTGTTACGGGGATCCCGGTTATGGGGCTGGCGCCGAAGG